>JAEEGJ010002959.1_pt1 | contig 72322 bp, 54 predicted proteins | sample 8958761 | NCBI WGS metagenome assembly JAEEGJ01 (sample SAMN16246546, study PRJNA631951) | gut metagenome | biome: gut microbiome; feature: rumen; material: RS-attached | host: Bos | place: Iran: Karaj | collected 2018-10 | reverse complement strand
GTGACAGTTGCGGAGCTTTGAAATGTAGCTTTTCTGCAGTTTCGTGAAGTGTCGGGGGAAGGTTGTCTATAAAAGGTTTGAGCAGCATCAGGTTGAGCTGACTCTCGTGCAGGTCGGAGTTTTTGCGTGAGAAATTCACCAGACGGTTGCAGGTTGTCCAATGGAAAATGCGGTGCGATGTCCCCACACGGTTGGCAATGCCGGCTTTCTTGGCTATCCGCGCCACGGCTTTGTTTGGAAAAATATGCAGAATTGTGTCGGCGTTCAGGTCTTTGAAAGTCTGTACCTGTTCGTCCAACGGTTTGTCTTTCAGTGCAGTCCAGCTAACAAACTGATCCACGTCGGGACAGCAGTCGACAATTGCGTGGGTGTATTCGGCACCGAGGAAAACGATGCGGCATTGCGGCCAACGCTGTTTTACGAATCCCGCCACGGGCAACGTAAGCACCACATCGCCAATGCTGTCGGTACGGCTTATTATAACGGTTTTTCCTATCTCCATAGCTATTTGTTTTTACGTACGGGGTTGTTGCGATAAATCACAATCTCCTCATTTACAATGTGTCGCGGATTCATGCGGTGCAGCAGCTTGTCGATGAAACTGGGTTTTACGTCGGCTTCGAAAGTGATGTCGGGATACACTGTTTTAACCTCGGCAACGCGTTGGTCGAGGTTTTTGGTGCCGTCGAAAAAGATGAAATCCACATCAGGCACGCCGTTTTCCGCCGAAGCGTAGAACTTCTCCTTATTCTCGGCAGTGAGCGGGATGTCCGAAAAGTTGTAGCCCGAATAAGTCTTCGGGAACATCTTGTAGCTGTCGTTGTTGGTGTTTTCCACCAAAATCGATTTAACATCCTGAAATTGCGAAATATACACCATCGACTCCACCCTTGCCCGCTTGGAGTGTGCACCGTTACTGGATTAGGGAGTATCAAATTGATTACCAATGAGATAATGCCTACAACCTTGAAGGTTTTGAGTAACTGCCTGCCTCGTTTTTCCTTGTATTTTTGGTAAAAATCGTAGCATCCCACAAAGCCAAGAATCAGCACCGAAGGTATTATCGGAAAGATGAAACGTTCCTGTTTGTTGGGGAAAAGGCTGTGGAAAAGTAGAAAACAGAAGGCGGGCAGGAAAAGGAACAGACGACGGAATCCGTAGAAAAAGCCGAACAGCAGTAGCACGCTCAGCGGCGGAGCCAGGAGTCCCAGCAACACGCCGAAATATTTGAAGAACGACCCCGAAAGATAATCGCCGGAGTGGAAAAAGTTATAATTGACGTACTCGCGCAGCTCCACGAAAGGCTCGCCCCACACAAAAAGGTCGCTGATTTGGGTGAGGCACACCGCCGCTATCACCGCCACCGACCACAGCACGGCATCGCGCCAACGTTTGTAGATAAGCATCGCCAGCCCGAAACCGCCGATAAAGAATATCACCTGAAAACGCACCGAAAAGGCGCATCCCATCAGCAGTCCCGAAATGATGACATCGCCAATGGACGGTTTCTCCTCTTTTCGCACGTAAAACCACGTGGAGCCGAGCAGGAACGGGATACAGAAAATCTCCACCAAGTTGCGCACCGACAGCCACGGCAGGCACCACAGTATGGCGGTGGTCCAGCCCACAAGGTTGGCCGTTTTGCGGTCGCCGCTGGCGCGGAAGGTAAGCTTGTAGGCAAAAAATACGGTGAGAAGCGAGAAAAGTGCGTGCAAAATCCTGATTATGTACATCTTGGCATCGAGGGAGGCTATACCCATCTTGTCGAGGGCGGAGAAGGTGAGGAAATGCAGCGCAGGGTAGAAAAAAGAGTGTCCCGAAGGCTGAGGCGTGGAGCCGTCGTCGGAGGGCAGCCAGTGGTTGTAGTCGTAGCCTTTAACCCACGAGTACGACGATTCGATGACCAGAAAATGGTCGTCGTGCATGCCGTAGCCTTTGGCGAAAAAGGCCGACACAAGCCGCAGTATCATGGCCGCCAAGATAATATATTTCAGCGGATGGCTTATATAGTCGGATTTAAAAACTTTGATACTCATTTTCAATCACGTTTGTTGTTTTTGCAAAGAAGACGTAACTTGCTGTATTTCATAAAGGTGGCAAAGGCGGAGATTTTGCAGACTTGGTATCCGGCATAGCCGTCCAAAAAGCCGCCTTTTATTACAAAGTCCTTGAAAAATTTCCATTTCGGCTTGAACCAGATAACCGCCACCGAAGCCTTGCGGCCTTTGCGGAAAGCCTCTTGGGCAGTGAGGGTGGAGAATTTGTCGGCCTGACGGATGTGATCCTCCACACCGTAGTAGGAGTAGTGCAGCAGGTCGCCGTGGAGGTGATGTTCGGCTGTTGCCGAGCCGGTGTCGGCAAGGATTTCGTGAATCTCGCCTGTCCAGCGTTTGGCGTTGCGGTTGAAAAGGCGTATCTTCCTGTCGGGATACCAGCCGCAGTGGTGTATCCAATGGCCGCAGTAGTTGGTGAGTCGGTTCACCGAAAAGACATCGGTGTCTGATATTTCGCTCTGTTTCAGAGAGATAATCGAATTGCGAAGTTCATCGGAGAGTGCTTCGTCGGCGTCGATGGAGAGAATCCAGTCGTTGGAGGCGAGACCGTTGGCGAAGTTCTTCTGTCCGGAATAGCCTTCCCACGGGTGCTTTTCGAAACGGACAGCGTATTTTCGGCACAGCTCCTCGGTTTTATCGGTGGAACCGCTGTCCACCACAACCACCTCATCTGCAATGTCTTGCAGCGATTCGAGGCAGCGGACGATGTTCTTCTCTTCGTTATGTGTTATTATTACGGCTGTTATCTTCATACACATCGGTATTTCAAAGACTTAGAGGTTTTGCTCGGCTTGAAATGCTAATCGGGAACGAGAGGCTGGTGTTTATTTGTATTTTGGAGTAGTTCAGTCTGGCAGCCATCCGTCCGGCGTTGGTGGCCGAAATGTCGATGTCGGCTACTGTGGGCAACGTAACCCTGCCAAACGACTGAAAACCGGAGTATTCCGCCCTTACATTCTGCGACGGATTATTGGAAACCATGCTGTGACTCAACACTTTGAGCGAGCGGTTGTCAATTTTCATCGTGTGCCTTATGGCAATGGCCTGTCTGGAACTTTTACGCTCGGCGAAAGTGATGGAGGTGGTGCTGTTTGCCAAATCGTATTCGGCGTTGGTCTGCTGGTAGCCCGCAATGTCGTTACCAATAAGCAGTGCCTGCATTATGTCGTAGTTGATGGCTATGCCGAATTCTTTCTGAAACTGTGTGTAAGTGCCTTGGAAGGCCTGATTTTTCACCTTCACCGAAGCGTAAACGGAGTCGGTGGTCATTTTCACACGCGCCAGCTCTATAATTTTGGAGATGCTCACCCAAATCACTTTGTCCTTTTTTATACGCACCTGTCCCGACACCCTAACGTCATCTATCTCCGTGCCGAAATTCATCGAAAGGGTGGAGAAATCGGCGTTTCTTATATCTTTCACTGTCAAGTGATTGACCTCAGGAGGCGGAGGGGGTATCTCGGGAGTTTGGGTAACCTTCTTGGTCGATTTACAAGCGGTCATGGCCGTCATCATCACGGCAACGGCGATGAGCAATATATGTATCGTCCTGTTTTTCATCTCAATATCTTATTTCTTGTCAAGGTATTAATTAGTAACCGTTTCGGCCTCATTCTTTTTGCCTTGTGCTTTCAGTATCTCGACATAATGTTCGTAGCAAGTGCGGTTATCCTCTTTCTCGGAGTATTTTATAGCCAAAAGAATATAACGTTCGGCCTCTTTGTAATTGCCCATTTTGTACAAAACCCAAGCGTAAGTATCTAAGTAATAAGCATTTTTCGGCTCTTTTTCTATCGTCGTCCGCGACATTTTGTGGGCTTTGTCGAGATTCACCCCGCGTCCGGCGAGGGAATAGGCGTAGTTGTTCAACACGCTTACGTCGTCGGGCATGATTTTCAGCACCTTTTCGTAATAGGCGTCGCTCACTTCGTTGTTGCCTTTCTGATGGTGCAGTTCGGCGAGCATCTGGAAAAAATCGGCCTCGAGATACACGTTGGCGAAACCGTTCTTCGAGCCTTTTTCAAGGATGGCGATGGCTTCGTCGGTGCGTTCCATGCGGTACAGACTGATGCCCTGCATATAATAGAAAATGGGCTCGGTGGGGAAAATGTTGCTTGCGCGCTGTGCGTCGCTGAGCACAAGACTGTCCTTGTCGGTGGAGAAATCGCACTGTATCAGCGCGGTCCAAATCTCCACCTCGCTGCTGTCGCGTTTAAGGTAGTTGCGGAGATAGTTGGCGGCGCGGTCGTATTTCTTCTGACGCATCAGTATGTCGCCATAGAAAAGGGAATACGAGGCGGAGTCGGGGTCCTGCTGCACTAGGGTTTCGGCAAGGTCGAAAGCGTATTTCGACTGTGTTGTGTAAAACTCGTCGTTGGTGTAGAACGAGCCCAGTATCTGCCGCTTGGAGCGGATGTCGAGTTTGGGGTTCTGAAAGGCTTTCTTCAGCTCCTGATATGCGTTTTCCGAATCGCCGACTTTTTTGTAGTATTCGGCCAGCGAGACGTGGATATACTCGTCGTCGGGGTCGTTCTCGGCAATGCGTTTGTAGTATTTCAGCGCCTCCGAGTAGTTGCGACGCTCCATGTTCATATTGGCGAGTATGGCGTTGTATTTTTGCTCGTCGGGATTGGCTTTGGCCAGAGCTTCTATCTCTTTCATGGCTTTGGTGGAGTCGCCCACGGCGTACCACAGTTTCTGTTTCTGCATCGACACCGGCTCGGTTATCCCGATGATTTTCTCCACACGGTTGAACACCGCAATGGCCTCTTTGTATTTGCCGTCGGCGGTGTAGGCGTTGGCAAGTTCGTATTGGAATTCTATCTTGTCGGGTTCGAGGTCGGCCATCTCGGCACGCACTTTGATAAGTTCCTTCGTTTGGTGTGTGATGGAGTAGAGTTCGGCCAGCTGCTGTTTGTACCACAGGTTGCCAGGCGACAATTGGTCGGCCTTTTTGGAGTATTCTATGGCTTTGCCGACATCGCCTGCGGAGTAGTAAAGACTTCCCAGCTCATAGTACGCCACGGCATAGTCGGGGTATTGGCTTATCAGCTCGTTGTATTCTTCAATGGCTTTCTCGTAGTTGCCGGTCTCCAACTGCATCTTGGCATCGATGGCAAGGATGTCGGCTTTCAGCTGGCTTTCCGACACTTCCGTTATTGGCTTGCGGGTGTATTTGCCTTTTGGCTCGCTCACCTTTGCCGAATTCTTGCAGCCAACCAACACCGAGGCTATCAACAATATGTAAATCAGTCTATTCCACATAAAAAAACAGTCGCCTAAATCTTTAAACTATTAACTATCAATTATAAACTATAAATTGTAAACTATTAACTAACACCAACTTCCGAATTCCGAGTTCCGAACTCCGAATTTTCAATGTATATTTCCAGCACTTTTGCCTCCTTTTCAGGGAAAATCTCAACAATATCGGCAATGGCGGGGACGAGAATGCACTCGCCTGCACGCATCGGCACTATGTGGTCGAGGGTGCGTATGGCGCAGATGCCTTCGATACAGCAGTATGCCACAAAGGAGTCGAGGGTGGCAAAGTCCTTTTTCACCGGCTTGTCGAAAGCCAGCAGATTGGTGGTGAAATAAGGGCATTCCACTATTTTCGAGGTGGCGTTTTTGGAGTAGGAGTAATTGGTCTTCACATTGCCGGCCTTGGCAAAATCGAGCACCTCCAACGCTTCGGCGGTGTGCAGCTCGCGACTGTTGCCCTTGTCGTCCTTGCGGTCCCAGTCGTAAATACGATATGTGGTGTCGGAGGTCTGCTGTATCTCGGCTATCAGCAGTCCTTTGCCGAGGGCGTGCACCCGTCCGCCGGGGATGAAAAACACGTCGCCTTTGGCGGGACGCACCACGTTTAGGCAGTCGAGCAACTTGCCGCCATTGAGTGCCTGCTGGTAGATCTCTTTGGTCAGTTTTTTCGAAAAACCGTCGATGATGATGGACTCTTCGGTGCTGTCCATCACGTACCACATCTCCGTCTTGCCGGAGTCGAGACCTTGTGCCTTGGCATGTTCGTCGTCGGGGTGCACCTGCACCGAAAGACGGTCGTTGGCGTCGATAATCTTCACCAAGATGGGGAACTGGTCGCCGAAACGTGCGTAGTTGGCTTCGCCCACAAGGTCGGCGTTGTATATCTCCAGCACTTCGTTGAGGTTGTTTTCGGCCAGAAAGCCGTTCTCCACCATCGACTCATTGCCTTCCACGCCCGACAGAATCCACATCTCACCGCAGTTGGGCAGCGGCGAATAATCTATGCCAAGCTGGTCTTTAATCCTGTTTCCACCCCAAATTTTGTTCTTGAAAAGCGGATAAAACTTCAAAGGGTACAGTGCCGTTTCTTCCATTTTTTTCTATATAATAATGTACGATATGACAAAAACTATAAAAAGTGCGAATTATTGTATTTTATTCAAATTTTATCTGTTTCTGTAAAAAAATCATTTTTTTTGTGTATATTTGCACGAACAAAACTACGAAAGTTTCGTAAAAGAATAATGCTCGTTTCTGCCTTTAAATAAGGCTTTGACGATTATTATAATGTAAATTATCTTGTTATGAAAAAAATAATAACGATAACAATATTGGTACTTTGTGCTGCGTTTTGTGCTGTCCATGCGCAAGGCAACGCTTGCCCTGGGCTTAAAAACCCAGTGGATTTTTTGCTGCACCAAAACTACTCCGGACAAACCGGCCAACGCACCACCGGCGTTAGTACCTACAGCCAGACCTATATCGAACTTACCAGTGCCATAATCCGCAACACAGCACTGGCCTCTGCCGTAAGCACGGTGGGATGCTCCGGAAGGGATCCTGTCGCCACACGACCCAACCGTTTTGTCATTATGAGTTCCGGAAACGACCTGAACACCAACAGCCAACTGCCTTTCCTTCCCAACAACCAATATATCAGCTCTATACGCATAGGCAACTCCTGCTACTCCGCCGAAGCAGAAGGTCTTTACTACACTATGACCGTTACTCCGCAAAACGCCCTTGTTTTCATCTACTATTCCATAGTATTGGAAAACGCACTGCACTCCGCTAACCAGAATCCTGAATTTATCATTCGTATCAAAAAACAGAACGGAAACACTTTTTCCAATATCTCCGACACTCTTTATTATGTTGTACAAAGCCCAACAAGCACATCCAGTCTTGGCGTTTGGACACTTGCTGGCAGTGCCGTTTACAAACCTTGGGCTAAAGCGGCAATCAACCTCTACAACTATCTTTACGAAACAGTGCGTATCGAGGTGCTTGTGGGCGACTGCTCCGCCTCGGGACACTATGGCTACTGCTACATTGCCGGCGACTGCCAGCCTATGTCCCTGCAGGCCAGCGGATGCTCCCCCGGAGCCTCCAACGAGGTGGCCACCATCACTGCTCCGTCGGGACTGTCGTCATACCAGTGGTACCGCAGCCGCTACGGCGAGCTGGGCAGCAACCAGATTTCCAACCCCGCCAACTATGAGCTTATCCCCGGCACTCGCGGACAAGACTCCATACTCGACGTTTATGTGGAAGACTTTCCCTACGACCAGACTACAGGCAACCGTGTGCAATGCAACACCTTCAAATGTGTGCTCACCTCCTACCTCGACCCCGCCAAACCCATCCACTCCGAACTATACGTAAACGGCTGCAACCAGAAACCCACCGTGGAATTGGAAGCCATCACCCAGTGCGACGGCAGCGTGCTCGTCATCGACCGCAGCACCACGCCCACCAGCGAGGGTCCCATCAGCGACGACCCTAATAATACGCAGTGGATTTTCCGCGACGGCAACGGCCAGAACGTGGGCACCGCTACTGGTAGCTCTGCATCGCATACCTACCCCTCCATGGGCGACGACAGCGTTACGCTACGAACTGTGAGCCCGCTCGACAGCACCTGCTACACCGAACGCACACTACACATACACGTACGTAAAAGCCCCAACATCGCCATACATCCTAGCCGCACCAGCATCTGCGCCGACGACACCATCACCCTGCGCGGATCCTGCAGCGACGCCATAGGAATAATACGCCATAAATGGACCATCCACGACCCCATCGCAGGCGACACCACTATAATGGGCAACCCCATAGTGCACCGCTTCGCCAACACCTCCACCGTGGAGTATACCGCCATGAACGCCGACTCGTGCGAAAGCACCGTCAGCACCACTATAAGCATTGGCTATTTCCCCGACCTCGTGATAACTGGCGACAGCGTGGTATGCATAGGACAGAGCAACACCCTGCAGGTGAGCTGCGACCTGCCCGGCTGCACCTACGAATGGTACACCGACACCCTTCAGACAACACCGGTGCAGACAGGCGCCACATACACCTTCACACCTACGCGCGACGGACTGATGTTCGCCAAGGTGATAAGCCCCTACGGCTGCAGCACATGGAGCATGTTTCAGTATCGTATGCTAATACCCGACATCCAACAGTCCGAAACGCATATCTGTATGGATGAAGAAGTTACCATCACAGGTAGCGGTGCCGACTACTACACGTGGACAAGTTCGCCCGCCGACCCCACCCTCGACGGACAGGACAGCCTCTCCGAAGTGGTGGTATCACCGAGGGTTAGCACCGTTTACACCATGACAGGTCACGGCTCCAACGGCTGCGAAGCCACGCCGCTCACCGTCACCGTCACCGTGGATCCCTACCCCGAATTCATATTCTCCTACACTCCCGACTACATCGACCTCTTTGAGCCGATACTCTACCTCTCCGACAACTCCACCAACCATGTGCGTTCCATCTGGGCTTTCCCCACCGACGGCACGGAATATCCTACCACAGCTCGTTTCTTTGAATATCAGTTCAACAGCGTCCTCGACTACGACTCCATACCCATCAAGCTTACCACGGCCTCCATCAATGGATGTGCGCAGGACACCACTTTCTATGTGCCTGTAGATATCTTCACCGAATGGATTCCCACCGCCTTCACTCCTGGACGTGACGTCAACCGCACCTTCGGACTGCAGAACAACATCAAGGCACAGGATTTCACCATGACCATCTACAACCGCTGGGGCCTGAAAGTGTTCGAATCCAACGACCAAAACGAGCACTGGGACGGCACCTACAAAGGCAAGGAATGTCCTCCAGGAAGTTACGTGTGGATAATAACCTACCGCCAGTTCGACGGCACCGATATGGTGAAGAAAAAAGGCACTGTGATGCTTACGAAATAATCAACAAAAAGGAATATGACATACGGCGACAATTGGTTATTGTCGCCGTTTTTTATTTCTTCCAATCCTCTATATCCATCTCCTCGCCGTGAAGGATGTTGAGATAGTTATCGTATCTGAAATCGGCTATAAGTCCCTGCTCCACAGCCTGTTTTACAGCACAGCCGGGCTCATGCTCGTGGGTGCAGTTGGCAAAACGGCAGTCGTGAAGCACCGCCCTCATCTCGGGGAAGAAATGCGACACCTCCTCTTTTGTGAAATCCACCATGCCGAACTCCTTGATGCCGGGGGTGTCGATGATAAAACCGTCACCGAAAGGAAATAGTTCCGCAAAAGTGGTTGTATGTTTGCCTTTCATATTGAACATCGACACATCGCCGACTTTCAGTCCAAGTCCGGGCTGCAAGGCGTTGAGCAGTGCCGACTTGCCCACTCCCGAATGTCCTGCAAACAATGTAGTTTTGCCTTCGAGAAGCGTTTTCAGCTCGTCGAGGTTGGTGCCTTTGGTTGCCGAAACACCGATGCAAGTGTATCCGGCCTTACGGTAAACTTCAAACAAACTCTCCTGATACTCCTGCAACTCGTCATCGTACAGGTCTGTCTTGTTGAAAACCAACACACAAGGCACGTGATAAGCCTCGGCGGTTACCAAAAAACGGTCGATAAAACCGGTGGAAGTACGTGGAAATCCGATAGTTGCCACCAAACAGGCTTGGTCAAGGTTGGCGGCTATGATGTGCGTCTGTTTCGACAGTTTGGTAGAACGGCGTATAATGCAGTTGCGACGCTCCTCCACAGCGGTGATGAGCCCCGTGCCGTCGGTTGTCTGAAGCTCGAATTCCACAAAATCGCCCACGGCAATGGGGTTGGTGCTTTTTATGCCTTTGATGCGGAAATTGCCACGCAGACGACAGTCGACAACTTCGCCGTCGGAGGTCCGAACCTTATACCATTTTCCTGTTGTTTTTACGACAAGTCCCTTATTCATAGCCTTTTAGTTATAGTAAAGCCTGCTGAAACGGTCGGGCAGAAGAATCTCGTTGGCTGCTTCGAGCACCTGCGACGGGGTGATGCTGTTAATCTCCGTCGAAATCTCCTCCATGGTGTCCACCCTGTCATATACAAGGTAACTCTTGCCTATCGACTGCATCTCGTTGAGTGCCTGATCGTTGTTGATAGCCATTTGCCCTATCAGCTGCATTTTGGCCAAGTGTAGCTGCGTGGTGCCGAGGGCTGTTTTGCGAAGCTTCTCCAACTCTCTGAAAACCAATTCTATAATCTTTTCCTTGAAATCGGGATGGGTGGCCATATAGATATAGAAAATGCCGGTGTCGCTGAAAAGAGTGTACTGTGTTTCAATATTGTAGCACAATCCATATTTCTCGCGTATAGCCACGTTGAGCCGCGAGTTCATCGCAGGACCGCCCAAAATGTTGTTTATCAGAGTGAAGACAATCCTTTTATCGTCGAAACTGTTGTAAGCCGGACAGCCGAGCAGGGCATGCACCTGATGTCCGTGCTTGTTGCGCGATTCCACGAAAGTGTTGGTGGCGGAGACGGCCTCCCGCCTGCCCGACGACACCGTGGCTTCCTGCGCACCGAAATATCTCTCGCAAAGACTTATAACTTTTTCAAAATCAACGTTTCCCACTATGGAGATGACCATCTTGTCCGTGGTGTAGTTCTTTTTCATAAAGGTGTGCAACGATGCGGAATTGTACTTGCGTATGTTGCGCGGAGTGCCGAGTATATTGTGGGCAAGACTATGTTTACCGAAATAAAGCTCTTCGAAATCATCGAAAATAAGCTCCGACGGGGTGTCCTTGTACGAGTTTATTTCGTCGATAATCACCTCCGACTCCTTCACCAGCTCCTTTGCAGGGAAAGTGGAGTGGAAAAGCACGTCGGCAAAAAGCTCCATACAGCGCTCCAGATATTGCGTAAGCGCCGAGGCATAGATGCAGGTCTCCTCCTTGGTGGTGTAGGCGTTGAGTTCGCCGCCCACGCCGTCGATGCGGTTGAGGATATGGAAGGCCTTGCGTTTTTCGGTGCCTTTGAAAATGGCGTGTTCGATGAAATGTGCCAGTCCCTCCTCGTTTTTGGCCTCGTCGCGTGAGCCAACGTTGATATAAACCCCGCTATGCACCACGGGCGAAGAGTTGCGGCGGAACACAATGCGTATCCCGTTCTTCAATCGATGGTACTGATAGTTCTCGGAGTTCACGTGCTGTAAGTTTATTGTATAACGCCTTCGGCGAAGGTGAGGTTGCAACGGAATAGCTCTTCCAGTTTCTTGTCCTTGGGCATAAGGTAGGTATGCAGTCCCAACGACTTTGCTGTTTCTACGTTGGCGGGATTGTCGTCGATAAATACCGTTTCGTCGGGATTAAGCCCGTTTTCTTCGATAATCTGGCGGAAACCGTCGGGTTTGGGCTTGCGGGTGTGCATCAGCTGCGAGAAATAGGCCTTGCAGAACGACACCTCGAAGGGGTTGAAGCCGTATTTCTGCGTCTCCTCGGCCATAAAACGGTCGTAGTTTATCTGGTTGGTGTTGCTGAAAAGGAAGGTGTTGAACTTAATACGCAGTCCGCCAAGCAACTGCCAACGGATTTTGGGTATTTCGATAAGAATGGCATTCCACGCGTCGTCGATTTGTGTGTCGGTGAGCGGTATCGGGGATATGCTGCGGATATAGTCGCGGAACTCTGCCGGGGTTATCAAACCTTCCTCGAACTGGTCGATCATCGGTGTCTGCGACAGTTTGGTGTAGTACTGCTCAAAGTCCTGAAGTCCGTAGGTGCGGAAACGGTCGGCGATGTTTTCGTATCTTATGTCGTAGATAACACCACCGAGGTCGAATATTATATTTTTGATTTCCATTTAATTACACAAATATTACGTTGCTTTGTCCTTTATTTTCAAAGGTGCAAATTTAAGTTTTTTTTGCCGAAAAAACAAACTCCCCTACTGTCCGAACTTGTCGAGAAGCTGTTGGGCGTAGGTCTTGGAAACAGGAATGTCGGGAATTTCCTTGTCGTCGAGCTCCACAAACAGGCCGGTCTTCTCCTTTTTCAGTATCTTCACCTTCTTGAAATTGATGATATACGAGCGGTGGCATCGCACCAGATCCTCCGAGAAATCCATCGTTTCGATGTTTTTCAACGTGTTACGTAGACAGAACTTGGTGGTGCGTTCCTTGTTTTTGTAACAGATATTCACGTAGTTGTCGGCCGCCTCTATGTAAAACAGACTGTCGATGTGCACCGAGAGCTTGAGGTTGCCTTTTTCATCTGTAAACAGCAACTGCTGGGTTTTCTCGTCTTTTTCCGCAGTAACTCCCACTCTTTTGCGGAAACGCTCAATATACATATTCCTTTCGTCCAACTCGAAGAAAAGAGTGGTAATAATATAAGGTATGGCCAATATCGACGAACAGTAGAGCACTGTGTCTCCAATTATCTGGAAATAACCGATTGGCAGGCCGTAGTGGACTTTTCCCACAAGCCATGCGTAAAGGTTGCAGAACAAAGTAATGGCAACAACCTCCACCAATATCCACGCAATATATGTGGCATAGTGTATCAGTCCGTTCTTCTTACACACGAAAAACATCACCAACCTACTGATAATCAGCACAACAAGACCGATAGCCGACACAAGTGCCGCATGTGCCGCAAAGGTCTCCTTGGAATCCACAGCGTGGAACTTCGCGGTTCCGTAGGGAGCAAAAATAAGTATGAATGTAAATGCAAAGACAACTACAAACGCAATGAATTTGAAGCTGTTAGCGATTCTTATGAGGTTATATGGTATTCTTTTATGCATCTTATATTCTAATTAATCGAAAAATTGCAATAAAAATACGTGAATTCTTCAAAAAAATTGTGTGAAAAATCAAAAATTTTGGGGTGGGGTGAAATTTTTAACCTATTTTTTGTCGATTTTTAACCCCTAAATAGCATTTTTTACCACCTATTTCACCCTTTTACCCAAAAGGGGGTGCTTGCAAACCATATTTTTTGCCAATCGAAACGGACTTGGTATTTTTGCATCGCAAACAAGAAAAACCGCATAGACGGAAAACAAAAATAATGAAGTTAGAAACACGCGAAAATCTCAAAAACTTATACACATCGACAAGCCGTGGCTTTGAAATGTGCCAAGAAAGTTGTATTTTTGCATAAAACATCAAAAACACAATTACAATGATAAGTTTTGAGAACATAAACAAGCCCGACTGGAGATACAATCTCCTTTACGCGTATGTGCATCCGCTGCACAACTTCATCTATTACCGCAGATATTATATACTGAACCGCGAACGCATACCCAAGGGCAAGCCCGTGGTGGCCATCAGCAACCACCAGAACGGTCTTACCGACGCCCTGGGCATTCTCTTCGGTTTCAGCAAGGACGGCCGTCATCCGGTATTCATAGCCCGCGCCGACATTTTCAAACGCGAGATCGCCGCCAAGGCTCTCCGTTTCCTGCGAATAATGCCCGCCTTCAGAGCCATGGACGTGGGCACAGCAGGTGTGGGCGAAAACCAGGCCATCTTCAACCAGTCGGCCAAGATACTGACCGAAAACGGCGTGGTGGCCCTCTTCCCCGAGGCCGGACACCAGAACTGCCACACCCTCGGCACCTTCAAGAAAGGATTCGCACGGATAGCCTTCCGCGCCGCCGAGATGATGGACTTCAAAGAGCCGGTGTACATCCAGCCGATGTCGAACCACTACGACAACTATTTCTCCGTCCAGGGCCGATTGGTGATAACCTTCGGCGAGCCGTTCGAGTTCACCGACCTCTACGAGCTGTACAAGACACAGCCGCACCGTGCCGAGAAACTCCTCGCCGACCGCGCCCGTGTCGTTGTCAACGACTTGATGCTCAACATTTCGGACCTCGAACACTACGAGGAATACGAGATGCTCTGCTCCATCTACGGACGCGAGCTGATGAAAGAAGAGGGCAAGAAAAGGAGCTACTTCCCCAACCAGCTGCACGCCAGCCAACAGGTGGTGAAAATGCTCGACAACTGCCGCGAAAATGACCCCGAAACTTTCGACGACATAATGAAAATAACCCACCGCTACTGTCATTCTTTGGACAAGATGCACCTCCGCGACTGGGTTTTCGCACAGAAGCTTTCCACGGCAGGGTTCCTGCTCCGTCTGCTGCTGTGCATAGTGCTGACACCGATAGTTATAGCCTGCTGGGCGATAAACATAGTGCCTTTCAGCGTTTCGTCGTTTATCACACGCAAAATAAAGGATTATATGCTCCACTCGTCGTTCCACTTCGCCGTGGGATTTCTGGTGGCCTATCCGCTGTGGTTTATCATATCCGGCGTCGTGCTAGGGGCTGTGACAGGAATATGGTGGCTGCTGCCTATATATATGGTGGTATTGCCGCTGTCGCTGCTGGTATATCTGCGCAGCAAAGTGATGATTAAAAAGGTGTACAACCGTGTGCGCCGCTTCCGCCTGTGGTTCCGCGGCAACCGCTACTACGCCGAGGCTGTGGAGACACGCCAGACAATCATCAAAAAATTCTCACTTATCAGAAAATAGTTTTTTTATGAATATTGCGTAAAATGGTGGAGAAGCAATTCTCCACTATTTTTTTATGCACACTACGGGCGATATGGAAAGGCAACCCCTGACGAGGTTGTTTTTTTTGCGCTCCCTTCGGGAGCTATGGAAAGGCAACCCCTAAAGGGGTTGTTGGTTCGCTCGTTTGTTTGGCGTGGCCGTTATTGAAAGGCAACCCCTAAAGGGGTTGTTGGCACGCTCGTGTGATTTATTGAGAGGCACCTCTAACGAGGTTGTGGACTCGCTCGTGTGATTTATTGAGAGGCAACCCCTAAAGGGGTTGTTGGTTCGCTCGTGGGTTTGGCGTGGCCGTTATTGAAAGGCAACCTCTAGCGAGGTTGTATTTTGGTTCAAGGCATGTGGTGTAAGGGAATGACCACCCAAAAAGGGGTTGGTTATTACGTGCCCGTCGCTCGGTTTTAGACATAAAAAAAGAGGTGCCGGATGGCACCTCTTTTTTATATAGAATGTTACTTATTAGCGAACAATCAGTTTTTCAACTTTGCTGAAGTTGTTGTTGGTGATACGTACGAAATAAGTTCCGCGAGCCAGACCTTCGAGGTTGATCTGTTCGGTAGCGTTGGCGTTGATAACTTTCTGGCTGATTACACGACCGTTCATGTCGATAAGAGCGAAGTTAACATCACCGTTTACGCCTTCGATAGTGAGGTTGGCAACGGAGGTAGCGGGATTCGGCTGAACCTTAACAACAGCGTTGTTAGCAATTTCAATGCCTTCAGGACTAAATACTGCTTCGCAAGTAGTGTTGGCATTCAAGTTAGCTACGCTATACATATAGTAACCACCCTGGATAGAGAAGTTAGGATCGTTGTTCATGTCGATAGCTGTGCCGTTAACTTTAACATCAACAAGGGCGAAAGCATCGTCAGAATTTTCTTCGATAGCGAAGTTGATAGTGGAACCCTGAGGATAGGTTACGGTCTGACCGGTAACATCGCTGTAGTCGGTCATATCGGTAACTGTACCACCGTTAGCGGGGGTAACGCTCCAAGAGATTGTGAAATCGGGTATAACCTGACGAGGACCAACAATCATACGGATCATGGGAGTACCCATATCGGCGAAACCGTAAACAGTGTTCTGCGAGCAGGAAGGTTGTTTTACGAATACATTGGAAGAAGCACCGCCACCGAAATTACGATTGTAGTGGTTGGGGAGGAGTTTTCCAACGGAGTCGTTGCCATAGTAGATGCTTCTATTTACAGCAGGAGCGAATGTACCAGCTTCAGCCATTTCGTAACCAATCCAATATTTCTGGTTGGCAACCAAAGCGGGCTGCAGCGGGAAGTTGATGCGAACAGTGGGATAGCTACCCATGTTTTGGTATCCGGGGATGAAGTCGTTTACATCAGCCTGTTGAACTGTGTAAGTGGAAGCACCGGTGGCTTGGTGTTTGAAATAAACACTGTTACCAGCAGGATCGATAGAGTCGATGGAGAGAGCTGCATCCAGTTTTGCGCCAGCGAGAGCGTAACCTGTACGTGTAGCGGGAACTATTTCAACTCCACGGATAACCCAACCTGTAGGAACGGTTGAGGGGGTGTAGTACATAACCCAGAGGTTGTAGCCAGCTTCACCGGTGTTAGCGTCGGAGGTACGGAGACCGTCGGCGGTCATACCGTTGGTCCAAGCATTGTAACCAGTGAGGATACCATTGTCACGGCCCCAGATGTGGTTGCCGTTAGCATCTTCGTTAACGTTGAATTTAATGGTGTCGAGAGCGAAATTGAGGCTGTCGCTTGTTACACCAATAAACAGAGAGTCGATACCAGCTGTTGTGGAGGGTACATAACCGGCAGTACCGTTAGTGGTGGTGGAGCCAGCATAGTAGTTGTACATACGTCCAGTGGGGTCGATGTAAAGGAATGTATCGGTAATAGCATCGGGAGCCAGAGATGCAACGTTCTGGCTGCTTGCCAAAGTAGTGTTGCTGCTGTTCTTGATAGCTGCTATGATGTTAGCCTGGTTGATAGCACCAGTGTTACGGAATGTGGAGTACCACAGGAAGGAGTTGCCGCCCATTCCCTTAGGAACGAGTTGGTAACCACCGTCGAGCATGTTTCTGTTGTAGATGCTGATACGGTTGCTAGCAGCGGAGTCGATGCTGAGGTCATCGATGAGCCAGTGGTAACCGTAAGCGCCGCCAGCAGCGGTGTCGGCGAACCAACGGAGACGAACATAAAGAGTTGTGTATTGGTCAACGCCAAGGGGCAGAGCCACTGTTTTAACAGCGTTGGTGGAGGAGTTAACAGCCAGGTCAACGCCTCTACGGTTGATGTAAAGGGTGTTCCAGGTTATGCTATCGTCGGAATATTCGAGGAAGCAGGAGTCTTGGTTGAATTTCTGATACATCTGATAGAAAGTAACATCGTACATGTTGCCAGAATGAGGAGTTACGCCTCTGAAAGCAACCCAAGAGTCGAAGTTACCAATTGTACCAGTACCACCCCAGTCACCGATTTGGTCTCTCATGGACATTGCCATAAAACCACCACCGGACTGAGATTCGAAAATACCGTTAAGGCTACCTCTACGGTCTACAACTGAATAGTTGTTGGAGGAACCGAAAAGCACGGGCATGATCGAAGCGGCCTGTGACAGAGCTGCGGGTGTTGTGTCGGAAATCCACTGCCATTGAGCGTGGTTGGCTGTTTGGTAACCGCCACCGCTTGTACGGCCGACACTGTAACCAACGTTTTGGGTGTTGAAGTCCACTGTGAGCAGCGGAGCTTTTGTGAAGATTGAGCCTTTGTAGGCATCCTGCCTTTGCATCTCATTGTCGTTAACTGTAGCGGAAACCTTAGTTTTCACTTCATTAGCGGCACGGTCCACGCGGGCACTTTTCGGCATCTGTGCAAATGCAACTGTTGCACACAATGCAAGACTTAAAGCCATTAATGTTTTTTTCATTGTTTTTTTGAATTTTAATTAATACATATTTTCTCTAAATCAAGGTGAATCAGCTTCTATTTCAATGCGTTATATTATCTATAACCATAAGATAAACGCTTTCTTCACGGATTGCAAAAGTATGTTTTTTTTTTGTTTTACGCAAATTTTTCGGATGTCTTTTATTGATACTATTTATCAGATTACTGATTTACAGCTGTTTATATTTGATTTTTTTTTCAATTTTAAATATTTTTCACTTTGTTTTGTCTTTTCAGAACATTGTTTTTGTAACCTCCCAACATAAAAAATTACGTTTTTTCGACAAAAAAATGTATCTTTGCAAAAAATATCCATTATGAAATCACACAATATATTATATAGTAAAGGCAATTTGCCAGCCCTGAAATCACTGAACAGGCATCTGAAAAGCAGACAGTACAGCTGCTCCCGGTTTTTCATTCTGGGCGACAGCAATACCATCGACCATTGTCTGCCATTGTTGGTTTCCGAGGTCGGGGCGTTGCAGGAATCTGAGTTCTTCGAAGTGGAGAGCGGCGAGGAGTGCAAGGATCTAGCCGTGGCTGAAAACCTGTGGCTTGGACTTTTGGAGAGCGGTGCCGACCGCAATGCCGTGATAATAAACCTCGGCGGCGGCACGGTGTGCGACCTCGGCGGATTTGTGGCGGCGGCGTACAAACGTGGCATCCGTTACATCAACGTGCCCACTACACTGCTGGCAATGGTGGACGCCGCCATAGGGGGCAAGACTGCCATAAATGTCGGGGGCATCAAGAATCAGGCGGGATTTTTCCACAAACCGCAATGTGTGTGCATCGAACCGGAGTTTCTGAAGACGTTGCCGCAAAGGGAGCTGCTTTCGGGCACTTTCGAGATGGCCAAGACTTTCGCCGTGGCTGACAAAGCTCTTTACTCGCAGTTTTGCGAAAAATGGACAAAAAATTGCTCCCTCGACGAGGAGATGATCTATGCCTGCGCAAAAATAAAGGACGAGATAACAACACGCGATTTCAAAGACTCCGGCGAACGCAAAAAACTGAATTTCGGACACACTTTCGGTCATGCTATAGAGAGTGCCATGCTCAATCACGGCAAAGACGCTCTTTCGCACGGCGAGGCTGTGGGGCTGGGTATGGTGTGCGCTATGTACCTTTCCACAAAAAAAACGGGACTGCCGGAAAAAGTTTATGAAGACTTTGCACAAAAGGTGCGCTCGTTGCTCGGCAAATGCCATTTTTCGAAAAAAACTACAGACACCATTATATATAATATGTGTGCCGACAAAAAAAACGCCGGCGGGGAGATACGGTGCGTGCTGCTTAAGGACATCGGCGAGGCGGTTTATGACATACCAGTTTCGGAAGATGAAATTCGTGATGCTTTAGGTGTGTTTTAAGGGTAAAAAAAGCCTGTTTTCGCACCTGCAAAATATGTTTTTTTGAGTTTGCCAACGAGTTTTTGTAAAAATTATTGCACTGAAACACAGTGTATTAAATAAAATCTTTCATTTTTTTGTTGCTAATTCAGAAAAAAGTTGTACTTTTGCAGTCCGAAAAAAAGCCCAGGTGGTGAAATTGGTATACACGCCACTTTGAGGGGGTGGTGGCCTTACGGCCGTGCAAGTTCAAGTCTTGTCCTGGGCACCAAACAAAATCACAATTCAAGCGAGCCCGGGTGGCGGAATTGGTAGACGCGTACGTTTCAGGTGCGTATTTCGCAAGGAGTGCAGGTTCAAGTCCTGTCCCGGGCACAAAAAGAAAAAAGGTGTTGAAATTTCTTCAACACCTTTTGTTTTTATCCTCCCCTATAGTTATTCCTTCACAAAGTCGGCAACGCCGTGTTTGCACCACGGACAGATGAAATCGTCGGGGATGTTCTCGCCTTCATAGACATATCCGCACACCTGACACACCCAGCGGGTGATCTTGGCCTCGTCGCCGGCGGGTTTGGCCACGGCGGGTTTTATGTTTTTCTGGTAATAGGCGTAGGTGAGCGACGGCGCGTCGCCGAGTTTCACTGCCTCGGTGATTTCGGCAATGAAAAGCGTGTGGGTGCCAAGGTCCTTGGCATACTCCAACCTGCCGCTGATGTAAGAGTTGGTGTATTTGGGGATGTAGTAGATTCCGTTGGCGGCACGTTTCACAGCGTCGCATTTCTCGAACTTGTTGACATCGCGGCCGCTTTGGAAACCGAAATGCTGTATCACGTGCATGGGAGTCTCCTCGGTAAGCAGCGACACGTTGAAATGTCCGGTTTTAAGAATCATATCGTGGGTAAGGTTTTTCTTGTTCACCGTAATCATTATACGCATGGGATTGTCGGTGAGCTGCGCCACCACGTTTATTATACAACCGTTGTCCTTTTCGCCCTCGTGGGCTGTGAGCACGTACAGTCCGTAGCCAATGCTCATCACAGCGTTTTTGTCTATGTTGTTCATAATGTATGGTTTATTTGTTTAAATCGTTGTAAATGGTTTCTGCAATAGCCTCCAAACTGGCAATCTGGTTTTGTTTGAGGCTGGATTTAAGCGTTATGCCGTCTTCCAAAACTGTGTTGTTTTTCATCTCGCCAAGGATGGCACGTATCAGCTTGCCGCTCTGCGGTGCCCACGTGCCGTTTTCTATAACGGCAAAGGTGCGGTTTTGCAGGGCGTGGGCTTTGATGTCGAGCAGAAAATTCTCCATCGGGGTGAAAATACCGTTGTTGTAGGTGGAGGATGCCACCACGATGTGCGAATATTTGAAAGCCTCGCTCACCAGCACGCTGACGTCGGTTTTCGAGACATCATACATAGCGATGCCGTGCACGCCTTTGTCGGCAAGCATGGAAGCCAGAATGTCGGCGGCGTTCTCGGTGTTGCCGTAGATAGAGCCGTAGGCTATCATAACGCCCTTCACCTCAGGCTCGTAGCGACTCCATTTGTCGTATTTTTCGATGAAATAGCCGAAATCAGTGCGCCATATAGGGCCGTGCAACGGACAAATCATCTTTATGTCGAGCGACGAGGCTTTTTTCAGAAGCATCTGCACTTGAGTGCCGTACTTACCCACGATGTTGGTATAATAGCGTCGGGCTTCGTCGAGGCAGTCGCGGTCGAAATCCAGCTCGTCGGCGTAGAGGTTGCCGCCTATGGCTCCGAAAGTGCCGAAAGCGTCAGCGGAGAAGAGTGTGCCGGAAGTGGTGTCGAAAGTGACCATGGCCTCGGGCCAGTGTACCATGGGAGCCATAAAGAACTGCAGGGTGTGGCGGCCAGTGCATAGAGTGTCGCCCTCGGCAACGACTTGCGTGCGGCCTTCGAGGGAGAAATCGAAAAACTGGCCAATCATCGTTATGGCTTTGGCGTTGGAGACGATTGTCACGTCGGGATAGCGGAGCAGCAGGTCGGCGATAAGAGCGCAGTGGTCGGGTTCCATATGGTTGACAACCAGATAATTCAGCGTACGTCCGTCGAGGGCTGCCGCCACATTTTCGAAGAAACGGTGTGCCACCGAAGCGTCGGCGGTGTCGAGGAGGACGGTTTTTTCGTCGAGCAGCAGATAGCTGTTGTACGACACCCCGTCTAGCACGGGATATACATTTTCGAAGAGAGCCAAGCGGCGGTCGCTGGCGCCCACGTAAATCAGATCGTCGTTGATTTTTCTAATGTTGTGCATAAAAATTATGTGTTTGTTGTTGGTTTTTGGTTGTGCAAAGATACGAAAAAACGTCGGCATTGCGAAGGCATATTTCATCTTTTGGAAGAAAAAATATTTTTTAGCACATTTGCATATTTGTAATATATTGAATTATAGTGATATATCTTTTAAAACATTCTTTTTTGACCAAAAAACGAAAAAAAACGATTGCTGAGTGAAAAAAAAAGTGTATCTTTGCAGTTGCTTTTCTTTAAAGAAAAGTGAGGCGAAACGGGCTATTTAAACAATGAAACACGCCCGTAATCGTCTAAACGACAAAGAAATAAAAAAAATAAGAAACAGGAATATAATCAAAGTAAAAAACGATGAAAAAAGGATTTATAGGTTTTTTATTGATGGCGTTTTGTCTGCCGTTTGTGATGCACGCACAATATAAAGCGCCGATTGCAATAGTTTATGACACCATAGACACTTGCGACTCCTACACTTGGATTGACGGTCATAACTACACCGAGAATTCAACAGGATATTACATCTACAAAAATGCTTCGAGCGAAGACAGTCTTATGGTTATAATGACTTTTGTGATACACAAAAGCAGTGTAGCAGAGGTTTCCGCTTCGAGTTGTGGCGGTTACTACTGGGCTGTTAGCGACAGCGTTTACGAAACCCCCGGCGACTACACATATACCTTGACAAACGCCGCAGGATGCGACAGTGTGATAACTCTGCATTTCACGCACAAAAATCCCGACACAACATATACAGACATTTCGCAATGCGCTGCCTACACTTGGTCGGTTGACGGCAACACCTACGTAAACGACACCACCGTTTATTTCACAAGCCAGACCGCCGGTGCCGACAGTTGCCACGCTGTTTATTGTCTGAGATACAAACAAATGACAACAGTTGACACCATTTTTGTACAGACTTGCGAAGCAACCTACACATGGCCCATCAACGGTGTTACCTACAATACCGGTAAGGGCATTGTACCATTCCGTAAAGTGAATGAAGGCGGTTGCGACACTATGTACACTTTGAAATATGATGTAGGTGTAGGTCAATTCGAACTCCCTGACACAACTATCTCGGTATTCGGTTCCTTTGTATGGGGCAACGACACTATCAAGACTGATTCGACAAGAATTGACACCGTACTTGTAAAGACTTTTGCAAGCATCGAGGATTGTGATACTGTGATGAACTACAATGTTACCATTCTTCCTGTCTTCACAATAGACACAGCCTTCTGCGGCCGTGTTTCGGGAAGAAGATATATGGGTTATCGTTGGCCTACCGAAGATGGCGATGACGCTTTAATAAAACTCACTCGCAGCGGTGACACAACCTATATCTGCAAAGGTGCCGACCGTAAAGACAGCTGCATGATGAAATTCCACTATACCGACCTCGCTTCGGATACTACTTGGTTGCCAGAAATTGCTGCTTGCGGCATCTTCACATGGGAAGCCAACAACACTACCTATAGAACCTCGCAAGACTCTATCCTCTGCCGCCTCACAAACGTGAGAGGATGCGACAGCATAGTGATTCTCACGAAACTCACCATCAACGCCCTGCCAAATGTCTACATTGGCGGTATACTCCAAGTGCGTCCCGGTGGCAGCACCAAGCTCTTTGCCGTTGGCGACAGCAACCTCACCTACCTGTGGAGCACTGGTGAAACCTCGGACACCATAACCGTATCTCCTTCGGAAAACACCGAATACTCTTTAACAGCAACAAACAGCAACGGATGCCAGAGAAGCTCCACCGCTACCGTGGTTGTTAGCGAAGGTCTTAACCAAGCTACCGCCAACAGCGTGAAAGTGTTCCCGAACCCCGCTTCGACAAAAGTAACCATAGAGGGCGAAAATCTTGTAAACGTGAAACTTTACAATATGCTCGGCCAGCTGATGGTTTCGAAAAATGCTGTTAACGGCAAGGTTTCATTACCTGTTGCCGACTACAACAACGGCTCGTACATACTTCGCGCCGAGACTGCCGATGGCAAGACAACCATCCGCAGCGTTGTGATAAAGAAATAATGATTTTTTCATAATACTCAATGAAGAGGTGTGCCTTTTGGCACGCCTCTTTTGTTTTTTCCATTGGGGTTGACCCAATGTCATGGGAATGCAACCCCTAAAGGATGTGTCGTTGGCTCCCTTCTGTCGATATTGATAGGCAACCTCTAACGTGGTTGTTTTAACGCTCCCATTGGTCGCTATTGAAATGCAACCTCTGACGAGGTTGTGGGTCTCGCTCGTGTGTTTGGGCGTGTTCGTTATTGAAAGGCCTATGGAGAGGCAACCTCTGACGAGGTTGGAGGTTTATTTCGTATGATTGTAGAAAAGGAAAGGCAACCCCTAAAGGGGTTGTGGGTCAGTTGCTTTGTTATCCGACAACGATAGAGGGATGGTTTCCTTATTTGCCGAGACGTTTAAGTCCTTCGAGGGCGGGGGCGAAAGCGGGGGCGATGGAAAGGGCGTCGGTATAACCCTGGCGGGCTGCTGCTTTGTCGCCTTTCTGCTCGTAGGCCAGAGCTCTGTTGGTGAGTGCCTGTATGTTGTTTGGCGACACTTCGATGGCCTGGGTGAAATAATCGATGGCTTTGTCGGGGTTTTGCTTGAATGTGAGTTCAATGTACCCTAAATTGTGCAGCGCGTCGGAGTGCTGCGGATTTATGGTAAGCACCTTGTTGTAGAAGGTCTCAGCCTTTTCCACATCGTTGTTGTCCTGATAATAGAGTGCCAAGGCATAGAGGGCGACAGTGTTGTTGGGGTCGAGGGTTGTAACTGTGGTGAGGTATTCCACGCCGAGGGGGTCGTTACGGTTTATGAAAAGGAGTCCAAGGAGTTCGTATGCTTGGGAATACTCGTTGTCCAAGTCGATGGTTTTGCGGAGGTCGCGGATGGCCTCGGTGGTATCGCCTTTTTCAAGGAACAGATAGCCGCGCATATAGTAGGCCTTGGGATTCAGGTTGTCGAGCTCAATGGCTTTGTCGATGCTTTCGAGGGAGCGGTTGTAGTCGCGGCTGAAAAGGGCTATCTCGCCGATTTTCAGGTAGGCGTCGATGTTCTTGGGGTTGATGTTGAGCACCTCCTGCAGGTCGGCATAGCTTTCCTTTACTTTGCCGTTGCGCAGATGGGCGTCGGCCAGAAGGAGATGGTATTTCTCTTCGCCGCTTTTCAAGGAGATGGCTTGTGTGAGGGAATTGATGGCGTCGGTGACTTCGTCGAGCTCTAACAGCACACGTCCGCGCTCATAGTAAAGTTCGGCATCCTTGGGGTTTTGCTTAATTTTGGCCTCCAAAAATGCAAGTAGTTCTTTGGGGTCGGTGGGAGCCTGTTCGTCGTTGCCACCACAGCCGATAAATATGGCCGATATGAATAATGCTATGATTGTCAGTGTTTTGAATCTCATAATAGTTGTTTATTTATTCTGCAAAGATACGAAAAATTTCAATTCGGAGAGCGGAACTCGGAGTTCGGAACTATTTGAAAAATGATTTATCGATTGAATGTTTGGAAAAAAACTTGCATTGGGGTTGATTAGTGAATTGTGATTGGTTGGTTTGGGGATTTTGAGATGTAATGTCCCGAGGCCGTGTCTGACGGGGTGGAGCTACTTTTTTTCGGCAAAAACACAATAAAATGGCAAAAGTGGCGGTTATATATTATATATGTAGGAGCTTTTCTCCAAAAATACGTTGAATTTGAAAATAGAATATTCGATGAAAGTGCATAATTATCTTATTTTGTTGGGTTTGGTGTTGTCCTATTTGGGATGTTTCGCCCAAAGCGAGCCATACGATTTCAACGGCGACGGCAAGAAAGAGACTTGCAAACTTGTGGCACCGAAAACCAACGACGAAACTTACGACTGCGAAGGCGGCTGCAACTGCCGTATTGTTTTTTCGGACCCGAAGATTCCTGCAATAACCATAACGAGTTGCATCGGGGGAGAGCCGCAAATATTGGGTGACCTTGACGGCAACGGCACCACGGAGATCGGCCTTGTGCCCGAATGGTGGACAAGCTGCTGGAGGTCGTACTATATATATACTTTTGTAAATGGCAAATGGACGCTTTTCGTGGATCCTATAACGATACACTGCAACCTTTTCGAGGAACACGATGGTCCTATCATAGAAAAAGTGGCGAACAAAAAAGGCTATTACAAAGTGTATTATTCCGAGTTCGACGACGAAAAAGGGATATTGACACTCACCAAAACAGTAAAAAAGAAAATCTGAACTTCCCCGCTATGAGCGAATTCAAAGCCGACAAACCGCAGGAGCTGATGAAATTCCTGATGGAGACACACCCCGACGTGAGCCGCAACAAAATCAAGTCGTGGCTTGCCAACGGTATGGTTTGCGTAAACGGCGAAAACATATCGCAGTACAACCACCCGCTTGCCGCGGGCGACACCGTAACGGTGGTGAAATCAGGGACATTCCTGAGCCAATGGATGAACATCGTTTACGAGGACCGCTACCTTCTGGTGGTGGAGAAGAAAGAGGGCATCCTAACCCACAGCCTGACTCTGAACGACCCCTCGCTGCAGAACATACTCAACGACTACCTGCTTTTTACGCACCAGAAATGCCGTGCACACGTGGTGCACCGTCTCGACCGCGACACCTCGGGACTGCTTATCTTCACCAAGGACAAAAAAGTGGAGCTGCTGTTCGAAAAAGACTGGAAAGGCACGGTGTACGACCGCCGTTATGTGGCCGTGCTCTCGGGACAGATGCAGAAAGAGGGCACCATCGAGTCGTACATACGCTACGAGGACGACGGGCGTTTTACCTGCAGCGCCACCGACAACGGGGGCAAATGGGCTGTGACACACTACCGCACGCTGAAAACGAGCAAACGCTACTCGCTGGTGGAGTTCAAACTCGACACCGGACGCAAAAACCAGATTCGCATTCACTCCAAAGTGATGGGACACCCCGTGGTGGGCGACTTCCGCTACCTGAACTTCGACGACCCCATAGGCCGCCTCGGACTGCACGCCTACAAACTCTGTTTCTCCCACCCCGTAACGGGTGAGGACCTGCGTTTCGAGACACCCTTCCCGAAAAAATTTATGGAGCTGTTTGGATAGTGACAATGAAACGAAAAATATTATACCAAGCCCTTTTTCTACTTGCTCCCGTTTGTGGCTGTTTGGCAAATGTGCATGCTGACACCTCGTATTTATTCGTCTCAAACGAATACAACATCCTTGTAATTAACTCATCTGACAACGATTACGAATCGGCAAATACTATAGTTCTTGTTTCTAACGACATAACCAAATCAGAAATAACAATACCATCGTTCGAAGAAGTAAAAAATCTAAATCTTGATAAATTGGCAAAAGACTCCGACAGTCTGTTGGTCGAGGTGTCTTATGGCGGTGGCAAGTTCATGTATAATTCGAAATTCGTTTTCCGCATTTCCAACCAGAAATTCAATCTTATTAGCATCGATCACCGCTATTTTTCACCCAACATCGACCCCGGACATTTTAAAGTGAATTTTATTGAGCCTGGAGGTTATAGCGATGAAACTTCGGGCGATGTGAAAAGCGGCGTAGAGGGGAAATATGACTTGGAAGTTTGGATAGATATGCTCATCAATATGAGTTTCTGGTAATCTGTTGCTATTTGCAACGAGCTCTGCATCATAATAGCGCGACGGGTGGAGAAATGAACCATTTCCTATCCTTTCCGAAATGTGCAGGGAAAAAGTGCGATTTCGGAAAATATCGGGTTGTTTTGTGGCGATACGTTCCGAAATGTGGTAAAAATTTATGCGATTTCGGAAAATATCGGCTATTTTTATCATCATTGTACAAACAGATCTTCCATTGTCAATTGATGTATAATGCCGTTGGAATAGGCATTACGCACCATACCGTATGAGGTAATCATTGTTGGCCACACCGCTTTGCGGGTTTTTGTTGAGTCAAGAAAAATCCCCAATTTTCGTCGCAGTTTGGCATCATACTGCTTGGTAAGCACAAACGGACCTTTAGAGAACTTTATTTCGCAAAGATTTATAACGTTGTCGCTGCGGTCGATAAGCAAGTCCACCTGAGCGCCCTCCTCGCTTTTATCTTTCGGACGGTATGTCCACGAAAATATTCCACTACTGATACCGGAAATGCCGAGAGCGACAAGTATCTGCCTTGTGTGCAGCAAACACACGCGCTCGAACGCCAAACCGCACCATGTGTTGTACTTGGGCTTGCCTATTGAGGAAGTCCAAAACTGATCGTTATCAACTGCTTGGTTAGCAATGAATTTAAAATGAAACAAAGTAAAATTGTCTATCAGCTGATACCTTGTGTTCTTTTTCTTTTTGCCCAAAGCAGTGTAGGAACGGATGAAATCGCATTGCTCCAGCTCTTCCAGTTTTTCGGACAGTTTGCCACCGAGATTTGTGGGTATGGCCGCCGTTATCTCATCAAAAGTCATACCGACTTTCTTTGTGCCAAGGGCTGTAACAATATCGATATAGGGTTGCGGCGAACGGAAAAGCGAGGCGTACAATGCTTTGAATTCGTCGCACAGCGGCCCATGTTTGGCAAAAAACAGTTGGTCGATATTTTGTGCTGATGAAAGGTTGGGTTTGAGCAGACTCCAATAGTACGGCACGCCGCCAAGCACCATATATGTCTCCACGATGTTCTGGCGCGACATCTGCAACGATTGTTTCTGGGCATACTGCTCGCACTCCTTGAGAGAAAACGGCTGCAGATATATCTGTCTTGTCAAACGGTTGTGCAAGCCTCCATAATTGCGTACAATTTTGCTGATAATCCATGAGGTGGCGCTGCCGCAGACAATTAAAACGATGTCGTTGCGCATATTCGCCCAACCGTTCCAGAAATGCTCCAACGCACTCACGAAACGGCTTTTGGGGGTGTCCAGCCATGGCAGTTCGTCTATAAAGACAATCTTTTTCTTTTGCGGAAGGGTGGAAAGATGCTGCTCGAGCAGATGGAATGCCTCGAACCAAGTTTTTGGCAATCGGCAATGTTTCATGCCGGCACTCCGCAACGACTCGCGGAACTCCCAAAGTTGCTCTTCTTTGGTGGCATCGTTGAGACCCGTGTGGACAAAAGCGAACTGTCCTTCGAAAGTCTGTTTCACCAAAAAAGTCTTTCCCACGCGGCGGCGGCCGTAGATAGCACAGAACTGCGACTCTTTGCTCCGAAGCAAATCGAGTAACTCCTGCTGTTGTTTTTCTCTTCCTATCAACATAATTAAAGTTGTTTAAAATCGACTGCAAAGTTACGAATAATTTCCGAAATGTGCAAGAAAAAAGTGTGATTTCGGAAAATATCTGGCTATTTTATGGCGATACGTTCCGAAATGTGGTGTAATTTTATGCGATTTCGGAAAGAATCAAGCACTTTTTCAATATTTAAAATCAGGAAACACGAAAAAAAGAAAATTTCGTTGATTTTCGTTATTTAGGTGTTCCCGAATTTCATATTTTATTGTCACTGCCCCCAGATTTTAAAAACCTCCATTTTCCATCTCCAAAAACCGACATTTCTCCCTTAGGAAACTCCTTTTTTCAATCGAGTTTTCGGAGTTTTATGCCGTAATTACAATTTTAACACAATATATTTCTTTTACAATCAATAAGTTGTGTATTCGTACTGAAAAACATTGAAAACTATTTTGTCGTTTCAAGTTTTCTTTGTATCTTTGCACTCCCAAAAAAACGGACAAAGTGAGCGAAAACAACGACACATTGAAACGGAAAATCGCCGAGAAGGCTACCGACCTCTTTGTAAGCAACGGTGTGAAAAAAGTGAAGATGGACACCATTGCCAAGGAGCTGGGTATGTCGAAACGCACCCTGTACGAGAACTATCCCAGCAAGGAGGTGCTGATAGAGGAGTGTCTGCTGCTGCTCACCGAGACGCTGAACCGTACCATCGAGTCGGTGCTGGACTACGAGCAGGACGCGACAAAAATTATGGCGGCAATACGCAAGACCTGCAGCTCAAAAAACAACATTTTCAGGATAAACCACATTTTCAGCGAAGAGCTTTACCAAAACTACCCAGACCTTTTCGAGAAACACACCGCCAAATACAAGAAAGAGCATATCAAATACCTGCGCGAATTTCTGAGCCGCGCCGCTGCCGACGGATACGTAAAACCCAATGTCGATGTGGATTTCGCCGCCGGTTTCATGGTGGAGATTTTCGACCACATCATCTTCGACCGCCTGCATGTAGAAGGCTTCGGCAGAAGCGACACGATGAAAAATTTCTGGGCCATTATCTTCGGCGGGATAATGATGGACTCTTTCTGGCAGAAATGCGACGACGACAAAAACAAAGAAACATAATTTTTCTGAACACGGATAACACGAATCTAACGGATTGAATTTATTATCATGCAAGCATGATTGCGAATAAAAACGAATTATTAGATACCATATAAATAAAGTATATACAACGACAATGACACGAAAGAAAACCTTTACAGCCCTGATACTGCTTGCCGCGATGGCGGGAGCCCTGCACGCGCAGGACACCACCCTCGTGCTTTCGGTGAAAGACGCCGAGCAGTACGCCTTGGAACACAACAAGGAGCTGCAGAACGCCTCGCTCGAAGTGCGCAAAGCCGAGGCAGTGAAATGGCAGACACTGGGAACAATGCTACCGCAGGTGAAAGCCGGTTTCGACTACCAGAACATGTGCGGCTACGAAATGGAAATGAGAATGGGACCTGCCGGCATCACCATCCCCATGAACCCCTACGGAACGCTGTCCGTAACGGCATCGGTGGCACTTACCGGTGCACAGATTGTTGGGACGATGATGGGCAACCTGTCGAAAGAGATGGCCGACATATCGCTAAAACAGACCGAACAAAGCACACGCAAAAACGTGCATTCGGTATATCTTTCCATTTTGGTGATGGAAAAGACCCTGGCCCTGCTCGACTCCAGCCTCAACAATCTCGAGAGTCTCCAAAAAACAGCCCAAAACGCCGTCAACGCAGGAGCTTCGGAGCAGGTGGACGCCGACCAGATAGCCATTCAAGTGAACTCCATGAAAAACAACATAAACTCCACCAAACGCTCCACCGAACTGCTATACAACTCATTGATACTGCAACTCGGCGCCAAGCCCGGAACGAAACTCAAACTCACCGGTACACTCGACAACATACTCAACATGGAACACACAAAAAGTTTGATGAACGAAGAATTCGACATCAACCGCAACTACAACTACCAGCTGCTCAAGAAATCTGAAGAGCTCTCGCAAAAACAGGTGCTGATGGCGTGGATGAACTACCTGCCCACCCTCAGCGCTTACTACCAGTATTCGAGCAAGACCTATTTCGGCAAAGACGAAGGCATGAACATGACACCGCCAAATGTGGTAGGTGCATCGATAAGCGTGCCCATCTTCAGCAGCGGAGTGAACGCCGCCAAAGTGCGCGAAGCCAAGATAAACTACCGAGAGACCAAAAACACCGTGCAACGTACCGAGGACGCCCTGATGGTTCAAGAACGCCAGCTGCGGTACAACCTTGTTTCGGCCTACGAAAACTACCAGAACCAAAACGACAACATCGAAGTGTCGCAACGCGTTTTCAACAACATCCTTAACAAATACAAAGTGGGCATGGCCTCCAGCCTCGACGTAACCAACTCGAGCAACAACCTCATCACCGCCCAAAGCAACTACATACAGTCCATCATGGAACTGGTGAACGCCAAAATAGAACTTGAAAACCTTTTAAACATCGACATCAAATAATTGACCATTAAACATAAATATCACAAAATGAACAATTTATTCAAAATATCCGCAACTATAATAATTACAGGACTGCTGATGTCCTGCGGTGGCAAAAAGGAAGCCACTTCGGTGAAAGACGCCTCCGTGGCCGAGAAAGTGCAGACTCAGGTGCTGGCCAAAGAGAAAATCGCGCGTCAGCTGGAGCTATCGTCAACCCTGGAAGGCTACGAAAGCATGAGCATCTCTCCTTCGCTGACAGGAAAAATAGAACATATATACGTTGAAGTAGGCTCACGTGTGGGCAAAGGCCAGCTGCTGGTGCGCATGGACCAGACACAGCTCAACACCACCAAGATAAACCTTGCCAGCGCCCAGACCGAGTTTGCACGTGTTCAGGCCCTGAAAGAGACCGGAAGCGTGTCGCAACAGGTGTACGACCAAACCAAAACCCAGCTCGACAACCTTACAGAGAGTGCCAAGTTTTTGGAAACCAACACTTTCGTGAAAGCCCAGTTCTCCGGCGTCATCGCTGCCAAAAACTACGAGGACGGCGAACTGTACAGCGGTGCACCTATCCTAAGCCTGCAGCAGATAAGCATGCTCAAGGCCATTATCAACATACCGGAAGCCTATTACCCGCTGGTGAAGAAAGGCATGAAAGTGGAGGTGCGCTCCGACATCTACAAAGACGAGGTATTCCCCGCCACCATCGAGATCGTGTACCCCACCATCGACCCGGCGTCGCACACTTTCCAGGCCAAGCTGCGCATACCCAACGCCAAGGAGAAGATTCGTCCCGGCATGTATGTGAAGACCACCCTTGCCCTCGGCGAAGCAGAGACCATAGTGGTGCCTTATCAGGCTGTGCTTAAACTCACCGGAAGCAACGAGCGCTATGTGTTTGTAAACGACAACGGCACCGCACGCCGCGTGGCTGTTACCATGGGACGGCGTTTCGACGACCGCATCGAGGTGATTCCCGAAACCGAAGGCGAACTGAAAGAGGGCGACGAACTTGTGGTTGTCGGTCAGGCACGCCTTGTGGAAGGAAGCAAACTGGAAGTAGTTAACAATTAATAATTTACAATTGACAATTAACAATAATTTTTAGTTTGGAGTTTTGAATGTGCAGTTTGCAGTTAAACATCTTCACGTCTTAACATCTTAACACCTTCACCTAAAAAAACTTTCAACTTTCAATTTTAAATTTTCAACTTTAAAAAATGTCAATCTACAAAACCGCTATACACAAGCCTATCACCACAGGTCTTATCTTTGTGGCTGTGATAATATTGGGACTTTTCTCGCTGTCGCGTCTGCCTATCGACCAGATGCCCGAGATGGACCCGCCTTACGTTACCGTGATGACAACATACGCAGGTGCCAACGCCAGCGAGATTGAGACCAACATCACCAAGATTATCGAGAACTCGCTCAACTCCGTTGACGGGCTGAAAAACATCACCTCCAACTCGCGCGACAACCTGTCCATAGTAACCCTCGAATTCGAGTGGGGCTCCGACATCGACGAGGCACTCAACGACATACGCTCCTACGTGGACCTTATCTACGACAACCTGCCCGACGGTGTGAGTCGTCCTATGATACTGAAACTCAACTCGTCGGCAATGCCCATCATGGTGTACGGTTTCACCGCCGAAGAGAGCTACTCCGGCCTTGACCGCATTTTGGAGGACAACGTGGTGAACGTGCTCAACCGCATCGACGGCATCGGCAACATCACCGTGAGCGGCGCCCCCGAACGTTACGTGTATATCGACCTCGACCCCAAGCAGCTCGACGCCTACGGCCTCAGCCTCGAACAGGTGGGCAACGCCATCAGTGCCAACAACTTGGACCTCGCCTCCGGCACCGTCAAAATGGGCAAGGAGCAGTACCAGATGCGCGTTAAGGGCGAATATGTGGAAAGCTCCGAAATTGCCGACATCGCCATTGCTACAACACCCACCGGAAAACAGATTTTCGTCCGCGACCTCGCCACCGTGCGCGACACCATCAAGGACCTCTCCCTCGACGAGAAAATCAACCGCAAGGACGGCGCACGACTCATCATCACCAAACAAACCGGCGCCAACACCGTGCAGATAGCCCGCGAGGTGCGTGCCGAAATGGAGAAAATAAAGAAAACCCTGCCCCCCGACATCAAAATCACCAACATACGCGACGGCTCCGAAGAGATTGTCAACGCCATCAACGGCCTTACCGAATCCATCTTCTACGCCCTGTTGTTTGTGATACTCGTGGTGCTGATTTTCCTCGGCAACTGGCGTGCCACCGTCATCATCTCGCTCACCATACCCATCTCACTTGTAACATCGTTCATCTACCTGTTGCTTGCCGACAGTTCGCTGAATATCATCTCGTTGGCATCGCTCACCGTGGCCATTGGTATGGTGGTGGACGACGCCATTGTGGTGTTGGAAAACATCTCCAAGCACATCGAACGCGGCGAGAACCCGCGCGAGGCGGCCATCTGCGCCACCAACGAAGTGTGGACCTCCGTTATCGCCACCACCCTTGTGCTTGTGGCTGTGTTTGTGCCACTTACCATGCTCCCCGGCATGATGGGTATATTTATGAAAGAGCTCGGCTGGATTGTTACCATAGTGGTGTGCGTATCCACAACGGCTGCCATCACACTGATACCGATGCTCTCGTCCAAGATACTGAAAGAGAAACCTTTCTATCTTACCGAGCAGGCCCGCCGCGAAGCCGAAGAGAAAGAAGCCCAAAAGAAATTCACTTTCGAAAAAACCATCGGACGTGCTTTCAACGCCGTTGACCGCGCCTATGCCAACCTTTTGCGCTGGTGTCTGGCACACAAACGCATAACACTGCTTATCGCACTGCTATTCTTTGTGGTGTCGATACTTCCGTTTGCCTTCGGTGCCATAGGTATGGACTTTATGAAAGAGCAGGACGACGGCCGTATCAGCGTGAGCGCCGAACTGCAACGCGGCACACGCATAGAGGAGACGCTGAAGACCGCCCGCCGCATGGAGGACGACATCTACCGCATACTCGGCGACGACGTTATTGTGGTCTCCACCTCGGCAGGCTCCAACGACGACGCCAGCTTTGCAGCGCTGTTCAACTCCACCACCAACAACAAGATTTCGATGACCATACGCTGCACCAAGAAATACGAGCGCGAGAAATCCATTTTCGAGATGCGCGAGGAACTCCGCAAATGCTTTGCCCAATATCCCGAAATTGTAAACTATCAGGTAAGCCAGGGCGGCATGATGGGCGGCAGCAACAACTCACTCTCCGTGGAGGTGTACGGCTACGATTTCGACCACACCACGGCTTTCGCCCAAGACCTTAAAAAACGTATAGAGGAGAACGTGCCCGGCGCCCGCGACACCAAGATAAGCCGCGACGAGGACCGCGCCGAACTCAAGATAACTTTCGACAAACAGAAACTGGCCCTGCACGGACTCAGCGGCTCCGCCGTGGCCATGTACGTACGCAACCGAGTGAACGGCATGCTGGCCGGATACCTCAAAGAGGACGGCGAGGAGTACAACATACTTGTGCGTCTGCAAGAGGAATACCGCTCCTCCATCTCCGACATCGAGCAGCTGACCATCCCCACCCCCACGGGCAAGATGATAAAACTCAACGAGTTGGCACACATCGAAGAATACTGGTGCCCGCCCACCATCGAGCGCAAAAACCGCCAGCGTTACCTCACCATCACCGTGATGCCCTTCCAGACCTCGCTGCAGGAGCTTGCCAACGGCGTTAACGCCGAGATAGAAAAAATGGAGATACCCTCCGAAATACACGTGGACCTTGCCGGCAACTACAAGGACCAGCAGGACTCTACCCGCGATATGATGATGCTCGGAGCACTTATAGTGATGCTCGTTTACATAGTGATGGCATCTCAGTTTGAGAGTTTCTCCAAACCCTTCATCATCATGTTCTCCATACCCTTTGCCATAAGCGGCGTGGTGCTGATGATGTTCTTCACCGGAAACAACATCGACATGATAGGACTTTTGGGACTTATCCTGCTTATAGGCATTGTGGTGAAAAACGGCATTGTGCTGGTGGACTACATCAACCTTATGCGCGAACGCAACATACCGCTGTACGAGGCCATTGCCATAAGCGGACAAAGCCGTCTGCGCCCTGTGCTGATGACAGCCTTCACCACCATACTGGGCATGATACCTATGGCCACCTCCACCTCCGAAGGCTCCGAACTGTGGACCACCATGGGACTTGTGGTGATAGGCGGTTTGCTCGTATCCACGCTGGTAACCCTGATAGTGGTACCCGTGCTTTACGGCGTGTTCAACCGAAAAGGCGAACGCGAGAAAGAGGCCAAACGACGCAAAAAATTTGTGTTTATGCAGATAGAAGACGACCCCGAAGAGTCGCAGCCACAAAACATTAACCAATAAACCAGACAGAAAGATGAAAGCAGTACTTATAATATATAATCAAGCCAACAACGAACGTGTGGAATTTATGCTCGACGAACTGGGGATACGCGGTTTTTCGCAGCTTGAGAACGTACAGGGCCGAGGCCATATCGACGGGGACCCTCACCGCGGCACACACACATGGCCCGAACTGAACTCCGCCGTGCTCACAGTGGTTGACGACGACAAGGTGGAAAACCTGCTGCGCATGGTGCACAAACTCGACAAACGCAACCCCGAAGTGGGTATCCGCGCCTTTGTGTGGAACATCGAACAAATGGTGTGATTTTTGATTTCGGAATTCGGATTTCGGATTTCGGAATTGGGAGATAGTTTGCAGTTTGTAGTGTGGAGTTTTGAGTTTTAGAGCCGCAATGCGTTGCGGCTCTTTTATTGTTATTTATTGATTGTCAGTCTTATAACCACGCTGCAGTCCACTATTCATCAATCACTAATCACAATTCACTAAATTTTCGTATCTTTGCAAAGTGATAACATTTTTCTATCGGACAAAAAACATTTAAAAACCAACAAATTATATGACAACAGCCGAAACCATTAAAGAGCTAAGCAACCGCCAAGAGGCTCTGAGGAGGTTCCTTTGACATCGACAATCTGAACCTTTCCATAGCCGAAGAAGAGAAAAAGACCGAATCTCCCGACTTCTGGAACGACCCCAAGGAGGCCAAGAAGGTAATGCTGGAGATTAAAAACAAAAAAGTGTGGACAACGGCCTACGCCGACATCGCCGCGGCAATGGACGACCTCGCCGTCATCAACGAGTTTTTCGAAGCCGGCGATGCCACCGAGGAGGAGCTCCTGCAACAGATTGCCGTTGCCACGAAAAAAATCGAAGACCTCGAATTCAAGAACATGCTCCGCAACGAGAGCGACCGTTTCGACGCCGTGCTCAGCATCAACGCCGGCGCCGGCGGAGTGGAGGCTCAGGACTGGGCCGAGATGCTTATGCGCATGTACATACGCTACGCCGAACGCTCGGGCTACAAAGTGGCCACCAGCAGCTATCTGGAAGGCGAGGGAGCGGGCATCAAGAACGTCACCCTGCAGATTGAGGGCGAGTTCGCCTACGGCTACCTGAAAAGCGAAAACGGCGTGCACCGTCTGGTACGCGTGAGCCCTTTCAACGCCCAGGGCAAACGTATGACCAGCTTCGCCTCAGTTAGCGTAACGCCTCTGGTGGACGACACCATAGATGTGGTTATCGATAACTCGCGCCTGAGCTGGGACACCTTCCGCAGCGGCGGAGCGGGCGGCCAGAACGTGAACAAGGTGGAGAGCGGCGTGCGTCTGCGCTACCAGTTCAAAGACCCCTACACCGGAGAGGAGGAGGAGATTCTTATTGAAAACACCGAGACCCGCGACCAACCGAAGAACAAAGAAAACGCCCTGCGTCTGCTCCGCTCGCAGCTATACGAACGCGAGATGCGGCACCGCATGGAAGAACAGGCCAAAATCAAGGCGTCGCAGAAGAAGATAGAATGGGGCAGCCAGATACGCAGCTACGTTTTCGACGACCGCCGCGTGAAAGACCACCGCACCAACCACCAGACCTCCGACGTCAACGGCGTTATGGACGGCGACATCGACGCCTTCATAAAAGCCTACCTGATGGAGTTCGGAAACCTGTAACGAGTTGAAAATTGAAAGTTGAAAGTTGAAAATTAGTTGATAGTTTATAGTTTACAATTAACAATTTACAATTAGTGGTCAGTTGGCAGTATTCAGTAATCAGAAATAATTTGACAGCTAAAAAACTCAACAATCAAACATCTTAACATCTTAACGCCTTCACATCACTAATCACCAATCACGAATCACTAAAAAATACACCAATGAACATATTACTTCTCGGTTCTGGCGGCCGCGAACACGCCATAGCTTACAAAATAGCCCAGAGTGCCCAGTGCCAACAGCTTTTCATAGCCCCGGGCAACGCAGGCACTGCCGGTTGCGGCACCAATGTAAACCTCAAAAACGACGACTTCGCCACCATCAAACAGTTTGTGCTTGAGCACGATGTGCAGATGCTTGTGGTAGGTCCCGAAGCTCCCCTTGTGGCAGGCATAGCCGACTTTTTCAAAAACGACGCCCAACTGAGCCACGTGGCGGTGATAGGTCCCTCAAAACACGGCGCCACCCTCGAAGGCAGCAAGGAATTTGCCAAACAGTTTATGCAACGCCACGGCATACCCACGGCACGGTATCAGTCGTTTACCAAAGACACTCTGCCACAGGCCGTTGAGTTCCTCAAAACCATGCAGCCGCCCTACGTGCTCAAAGCCGACGGACTGGCGGCAGGCAAAGGGGTGCTGATTATCAACAATTTGGCCGAAGCCGAAACCGAGTTGCACAACATGCTTGAAAACGCCAAATTCGGCAATGCGTCGAGCACCGTGGTGATAGAGGAGTTTCTCAGCGGCATCGAACTTTCGGTGTTTGTCCTTACCGACGGGAAAAACTACAAGATACTGCCCTCCGCCAAGGACTACAAGCGCATAGGCGAACACGACACCGGCCTCAACACCGGCGGCATGGGCTCCATATCGCCAGTCCCCTTTGCAAACGACGAGTTTATGCAGAAAGTGGAGCAACGCATTGTTATACCGACTGTTGCAGGATTGCAGAAAGACAACATCGAGTACTGCGGTTTCATTTTCATCGGCCTGATGAACGTGGCCGGCGACCCGTATGTGATTGAGTACAACGTGCGTATGGGCGACCCCGAGACGGAATCCGTCTTCCCGCGCATCAACTCCGACGTGGTGGAGCTGTTCCGCCATACCGCCGACGGCACCCTCGACCAAGCAACCCTCGACATCAACCCGCAAACCGCCGCCTGTGTGATGATGGTGGCCGGAGGCTATCCCGAGAGCTACCGCAAAGGCGACGTAATCTCCGGCATCGGCGATGTGGAAGGCAGTCTGGTGTTCCATGCAGGCACAAAAACCAACGACAGCGGCAAAACCATAACTAACGGAGGACGTGTGATTTGCGTCACATCCTTTGCCGACACATTGCCGCAAGCTTTGGAAAAAACATACCATAACGTGGAAAAAATACAGTGGGACGGCAAGTATTTCCGCAAGGACATCGGTCAGGACCTGCTCAGTTATTAACACAAAACACACTGTAAATCCGACTTTTACCGCATAAAAAGCCACGTAAGAGAAAGTCCGATTTTGAAAAACCAACTTTTTTTCGTATCTTTGCAGTTTTCAACATAAAGTATATGCAGACAATAATAATATTAGACTTCGGATCGCAATACACACAGCTTATTGCACGTAAAATCAGAGAGTTGAACGTATATTGCGAAATTCACGCATACAACAAGATACCCACCCTAACCCCCGATGTGAAAGGCGTTGTGCTTTCGGGAAGTCCCTACTCCTGCAACGACGCGCAGGCCCCCATCCCCGACCTCTCGCAGATCAAAGGCCGTCTGCCACTGCTTGCGGTATGCTACGGAGCCCAATATCTGGCCAAGACCGGCGGCGGCAAAGTGCTACCCTCCACCATTCGCGAATACGGTCGCGCCAACCTGCAATACATCGACAATAGCAACCCGCTGCTGAAGGACATCTCGCCCAACAGTCAGGTGTGGATGTCGCACGGCGACACCATCGAGTGTGTGCCCGACAACTACAAGCTCATCTGCAGCACCGACACGGTGAAATACGCTGGTTATCAGATAGAAGGCGAGCAGACCTACGCCATACAGTTCCACCCCGAGGTGAGCCACTCCATCGAAGGCATCAAGATGCTGCGCAATTTCGTTGTGGACATCTGCCACTGCGACCAGTCGTGGACTCCCGCCTCGTTTGTGGAGACCACCATCCGCGAGCTGTGCGAGAAACTGGGCGACGACAAAGTGGTGCTCGGACTCTCCGGCGGCGTGGACTCCTCCGTGGCCGCGATGCTGCTCAACAAAGCCATCGGCAAAAACCTGCACTGCATTTTCGTGGACAACGGACTGCTGCGCAAAAACGAGTTCCAAAGCGTGCTGGAATCGTATAAGGACATGGGACTCAACGTGAAAGGCGTGGACGCCAAACAGAAATTCTACGACGTGCTGAAAGACGTCACCGACCCCGAAAAGAAACGTAAGGCCATCGGCAAAACCTTCATCGACGTGTTCGACGAGGAAGCCAAACAGATAACCGACGTCAAATGGCTGGCGCAGGGCACCATCTACCCCGACGTCATCGAATCACTTTCGGTGAAAGGCCCTTCGGCAACGATAAAATCGCACCACAACGTCGGCGGACTGCCCGACTATATGAAACTGAAAATCGTGGAACCCCTGCGTTCGCTCTTCAAGGACGAGGTGCGCCGCGTGGGACGCGAGATAGGCCTGAAAAACGACCTCCTGCAACGTCACCCCTTCCCCGGTCCGGGACTGGCGATACGCATCCTCGGCGACATCACACAGCAGAAAGTGGAGATACTGCAGAACGTTGACGATATCTTCATCAGCGGATTGAAGGAACACGGCCTCTACGACAAAGTGTGGCAGGCCGGTGCCATACTGCTCCCCGTGCAGTCGGTGGGTGTGATGGGCGATGAACGCACCTACGAGAACGTGGTGGCGCTGCGTGCCGTGGAGTCCAACGACGGAATGACCGCCGACTGGAGCCACCTGCCCTACGACTTCCTTGCGAAAATGTCGAACCGTATCATCAACGAGGTGAAAGGCGTCAACAGGGTGGTTTACGACATCAGCTCCAAACCGCCGGCAACAATTGAATGGGAATAACAACCTAATACACAAGAAAATGAAGAAAACTTTCGCACTTTTTGCATTGTTATCCATCTGCCTGATTACTTGGGCACAGACCCCTGTTATCGTTACAAAAGATATAAAGACGATAAACGGGAAGAACTACTACGCCCACGTGGTGGAAAAAGGTCAGACGGTGTTCTCCATAGCCCGCGCCTACGGCGTGAACTACCACGACGCCGTGCTCAAGAGCGATATCGACAAAATAGCCATCGGCGACACCGTTTTTCTGCCGACCAACGAAAAACCGGCACCGGCACAATTCCACTATTATGTTGTAAAACAAGGAAATACGCTTTACAGCATTGCCAAAACATATCAGGTGGAGGTTGACGACATACTGAAACTTAATCCCAAAATCGAGAACAACAACATCAAAGTTGGCGAAGTGATAAAAATCCCTATGGAGAAAACCAAAAAGGAAGAATCGCAAAAGCCGCAACCCACCACACCGCGCTCACAAAACATACTCGACAATTCGCAGCCCCAACAGCAAAATCAGAACGCCAAACAGTCCACCAACAACGAAAAACAGCTGACGGAAAAGGAAAAGAAAGCGTTAGAGAAACAGCAGAAAGAGGCTGAAGCTAAAGCCAAGAAAGAACAGGATCGTCTCGACAAAGAAGCCAAACAAAAAGAGGCCAAGGAGAAAAAAGAGCTGGAAAAACAGCTGAAAGAAGCCCAAGAGGCAGAAGCCAAGGCAAAGAAAGAGCGTGAAAAACTGCAAAAAGAACTCGAAGAGAAGGAGGCCAAGGAGAAAAAGGACTTAGAAAAACAGAAAAAAGAGGCAGAAGCCAAAGAGAGAAAAGAACAGGAGAGAATCCTGAAAGAGATGAGAGAGAAAGAGGCTAAAGAAAAGAAAGAGTTAGAAAAACAACAGAAAGAGGCCGAGGCCAAAGCTAAGAAAGAACAGGAACAATTAGCCAAACAGCAGAAAGAGGCCGCCGAAAAAGAAGCCAAGGCTAAAAAAGAGCTAGAAAAACAACAGAAAGAGGCTGCCGAGAAAGAGGCCAAGGAGAAAAGAGCTTTAGAAAAACAGCAAAAAGAGGCAGCCAATAAAGAGGACAACGAAAAAAAAGAGCTGGAAAGACAGCTGAAAGAAGCTAGAGAAGCTGAAGCCAAGGCCATAAAAGAAATGGAAAAACTGCAGAAGGAACTCAAAGAAAGAGACGCCAAAGAGAATTCCAATAGCAACCCCAAAGCAGAGTACCACAGAATAGACAACAGCGGCTCCGGTCCCAAAAACTACGATGAAGCTAACCAGACCGGAGGCAACACTATGCAGCAACCCGAACCAGTACAAATAGCCAAAAACGACCCCAAACCCAAACAAGAACCCCGTCAGCAGACCACCTACCAACCACAATCCGCCACCGAAAGCTCATCGGAGGCCTACCCCGAACTGCCGCTGCAAACAGCACCCAACATCGGAAACAGCGTGGCCTCGCCAAACCTCGTGATACGCGACCGCGTGAGCAACAGCGAAATCCACATAACACTGATGATACCCCTGTATCTCAACAACATCGACGAAATATCGACATCGAAATTCGACATAGAGCAGCGTAAAAAACGCAAATACAAATCCTTCGAGTTCATCCAGTTCTACGAAGGGGTGCTGCTTGGCATCGAATCGCTGAAAAACGAGGGTTGCAACGTAATCCTCAACGTGGTGGACATCCCCGGCGACCTCCCCGACAAAGTGGAACAGTCGTTCACCACATACAACATAGCACAGTCCGACCTTATCATCGCCCTGCTGGAGAAAAACGCCTTCGAAAAAGCCGCACAGCTCGCACAGCAGAACAACGTATTCATCCTCAACCCCTTCTCATCACGTCCCGAAATCCTCGACCAGAACCCCTACGTGGTGAAACTGGCTCCCTCCTACCAAGGCATAATAAGCTCCGTGCTTAGCATGGTGACAAAATCCTACTCGTCACCCAACCTTTTCATAGTGCACTCCAACGGCAAACTCGAAAAACGTTTCCTCGACGAATTCCAGCAACAGCTGAAAAACCAGAACAAGATAAAATACACCATCTTCGACTGGAGCGCCAACGCCAAACTAGTGGGAATGCTCAAAGCCAGCGCCGACGACAACATAGTCATAAACCTCTACGACCAGAATAAGGACAAGAACAAAACCCAGTCGAGCCTCATCCTCAACCGCCTGTTCTCCATAAAAAAGAACACCCCCACGCTGATAACAATGCCTAACTGGGCTTCGAAATACGAGGACATCGACTACAACCAGCTGCAACGCCTCAACTACCACTTCCTCTCCAACTCCTACCTCGACTACAACAACCCAAAACACAAAGCCTTCATCGAACGTTTCAAAGAAAAATACAAAACCGAGCCTCTGGGCAACTACGCCGCCCTCGGCAACGACATCATCATACACTTTGTGGCGGGCATCAACTCCAAAGGCACCGAAAAATTCTGGCAAGACCCCAACACCGAACGCCGACACAGCATGCTCTACTATTTCCACTTCAAACGCTCCGCACCCGACAAAGGCTTCGAAAACCAAAACGCATATTTCTACCGTCTAAACACCAAATACCAATTTGTGCCCGCAAACTAAAAAAACAAAATACAAAATAACAACTTACTAAAAATCAAACTATTAAACATTTTTCTTCCGTTTCTCAAAAAAAAATAGTATCTTTGCACCCTGCTTATGGATTACCAAACAACAATAAAAAAAGAGATAAAGAAAACCGGCAAGGGTCTGCACACAGGTAAAACCGTCACTGCAACCATAAAACCCAACGACGCTTGCAACGGTATCATTTTCAAGCGTATCGATTTAGACCAACCGGTTACTATACCAGCCTCCGTCGATTACGTTTGCGACACCTCGCGCAGCACCACCCTCGGCAAAGGCGTCGTCAAGATAGCCACCGTGGAGCATCTGCTCTCCGCACTCAAAGGAATGAAAGTCGACAACGCCATCATCGAAGTGGAAGGCGGCGAAATACCCATCCTCGACGGCAGCGCCAAAATATGGGCCGACGAAATAAAAAAAGCCGGCATAGTGGAACTGCCCAAAGAACGCACCTACACATTTATTCCCGAAAACATCGGCTACAACAACACCGAAGAAGGCGTGGAAATGATAGTGGTGCCCTCCAACGATTTCAAAGTCACCGTAGTTATCGACTACAAAACACAAGTGCTCGGCGAACAGATAGCACAATACACCGAACACTCCGACTACGCCACCGAGATAGCCCCCTGCCGCACCTTCGTATTCATCGACGAACTTGAATTCCTGCTCGCCAACAACCTCATCAAAGGCGGCGACATGGACAACGCTCTAGTCTTTGTCAACAAACAACTCTCCGCCGAACAACTACAGCACCTCGCCGAACTGTTCAACAAAGACATCAGCAAGATACAGGTGAAACAAGGCATACTCAACAACGTAAAAAAACACTTCGACAACGAGCCTGCACGCCACAAACTCCTCGACTTCCTCGGCGATGTGTCGCTTATCGGCCACAACCTCAAAGGGCATTTCATGATAAAATGCCCCGGACACACCTCCAACGTGGCCTTTGCCAAAGCCATCAAAAAACACCTCGACAAATTGGCCAAAACCCCCAAACAATACGACCTCAACAAAGAACCGGTGTACGACATACTCGGTATTAAAAAGCTGCTCCCCCACCGCTACCCCTTCCTGCTCATCGACAAAATCATCGAGATAGGCGACGACTACGTGGTTGGTGTTAAAAACGTAACCACCAACGAACCTTTCTTCCAAGGCCATTTCCCCAACCAGCCCGTAATGCCCGGCGTGTTGCAGATAGAAGCCATGGCACAAGTCGGCGGAGTGCTGGTGCTAAAAGGCGTACCCGACCCCGAAAACTACTCCACTTTCTTCCTCACCATCGACAACGTAAAATTCCGCAAACTCGTTGTCCCTGGCGACACCCTTGTGCTCGAACTCAAACTCACCGAGCCGATGCGCCGCGGCATCATCAAGATGCAGGGCAAGGCCTACGTGGGACAGACTCTCGTGTGCGAAGCACTGCTTATGGCACAAGTTTCTAAAAGACAATAACGGATAAAAACATAAACCGTGATACAAACAAATTTGCGCGACATCAGCCCTGAAGCCAAGATAGGCAAAAACGTGGAAATATCCAATTTCACCACCATCTGCGAAAACGTGGAGATAGGCGACAACACTTGGATAGGACCATACGTCACCATTTTCCCCGGTGCACGCATCGGCAAAAACTGCAAGATATTCCCCGGAGCAGTGATAGCCGCCGTACCGCAGGACCTTAAATTCGAAGGCGAAGACACCCTCGCCATCATCGGCGACAACAACATAATACGCGAATACGTAACCATCAACCGCGGCACCAAAGCCTCTGGTGTTACCCGCGTGGGCAACAACAACCTCATTATGGCTTACGTGCACATAGCACACGACTGCGTGGTGGGCAACAACTGCATTCTAGCCAACAACACCACCCTCGCCGGACATATCACCATGGGCGACTACGCCATAATGGGCGGAAAAACAGCCATACTGCAGTTTGTCCACATCGGCGCCCATGTAATCACCGCCGGCGGCTCGCTGGTCGACAAGGACATACCTCCTTTCGTGAAAGCCGCACGCTACCCCATCTCCTACGCAGGCATCAACTCCATAGGCCTCAACCGCAGAGGATTCTCGCAAGAGTCCATCAACATCATACAGGACATCTACCGCTACATCTTCCAGAAGGGACTCACCGTATCCCACGCCAAGGAGATAGTGGCCGAGATGTACGGCAACACCCCCGAAGGCAAAGAGGTTATCGATTTCATCAACAACGCCCAAGTGGGACTGATGAAGGGTTTCAACCCCGACAAATAAAAAAATATCACCCCGACAAACGATTTTCGGCAATTGCCCGTTATTGTATAAAAACTGGAGCATGAAAAAACTGAAAATCATAACAGCCATAGCCACGCTTGTCTTGGTAGCCGCAGGCAGCCGACTGCTTGCGCAGGACAGAATTATTTGCTTCGGCACCATCGTCGACGGCGACACCATACCCGCCGTGCAGCTGCGCGAAGTGATAGTGCGGCACTACTCGTGGATGCTCTCGCCATCCGAGATAAAGAGAAACAAAAAACTCATCCGCAACGTAAAAATCACCCTCCCCTACGCCAAAACCGCCAAACGCAAACTCGATTACTACGAGCGACAGATGGCCGGTCTGCCCGAAAGCGAGCAAAAGGCGATGATGAAAAAAGCCGAAAAAGAGATAGAAGAAGAATTCGGAGCCGAACTGAAAAAACTCACCTTCTCGCAAGGACACGTGCTTATAAAACTTGTGGACCGCGAAACCGGCAGCACCTCCTACGAGCTTGTGCGCAACCTGCGAGGCAAATTCCGTGCCTTCTTCTACCAGACTTTCGCCAAAATTTTCGGCTACAACCTGAAAGAAAAATTCGACCCCAAGCACAACTCCAAGGACCGGATGATAGACCGCATCGCCACTGCCGTGGAACAAGGCAAACTATAGTTGTATGGAAAAATACGGAATCTGCCACCTCCCGCTCGCACCCCTGCGCAGCCATCCCGACGACGCCTCCGAAATGGTGTCGCAAATCCTTTTCGGACAAACACTCTATATCCTCGACAGCTCCAATCCCAAATGGACCCTCATCCGCGTCCGCGACGACGGCTATCAGGCCTACATCGGCAACAAACAATACCAAGCCATTTCGAAAGAGGAGTTTGAAAACTTTAACCAGCACCGCCAAACGGTGAACCGCCACGGGGTGCGCATCACACAAACCGACAAACAGATAACCTTCGAAATACCTCTCGGAAGCATTTTGCCCACCGAAGAATCTTTCCGTTTCGGCAATTACGAGTACAGCCACGATTTTGTGCCACAAAAAGAAACACTTCTCGAAACCGCCCGCTCTTTCCTCAACGCCCCCTACCTCTGGGGCGGCAAGTCCATCTTCGGAATCGACTGTTCGGGCTTCACCCAGACGGTGTTCTCGGCACACGGCATACAGCTTCTACGCGACGCCTCGGAGCAGGTAACCCAAAGCCAAGGTGTTCCCAGCCTCGGTCAAGCCCGTCCCGGCGACCTCGCCTTTTTCGACAACGACAAAGGCCGCATTATCCACGTAGGGATACTAATGGGCGACGGCCACATAATCCACGCTTCGGGCTGCGTGCGAATCGACGACATCGATGAAAAAGGCATTTTCAACGAAGAGATTGGGCAATACACCCACCACCTTGCCGCAATAAGGCGGTTTTAGAAACAGGCCTGGAACTTTAATAATGATAAGTCGCAGCCGGACTATATTCTTTTCTTTTTCTCCAAAAACCTTACAAGATTGTACACGGGTTTCATATCTGTGCCCAAAAGATTGAATATTTTCTTGGAGCTGTGGCACCGGCATTCAATATTGTATTCAATAAAATAGGTAATATGTTCGGACTCCTTGACTTTGTATCTGCAAGTCAAAGTGTCTATCATTTTTACCATGCCCAATATGGTGTCGAAGTCGGCTTTGGTTATTGCAATTTTCTGTGTTTCAACGCCGCTGTCGGGGCTTGGTTCAAAAATAACCGACCAATGAAATTCCGGAAATTTCCAGCTTCCGTTCATACTCTTGATGTAAAGTGTGTCGTTGGCAATCCGGAAAACTTCGACACTGTTGGATTTCTTTATTGTCAGACGTGCGGCATTGCCATCCAACAAGGCGGGTTCCTGCATTGGGACGAAAATCTGGCGGTTGCGGTCGTAGGCTTTCCACACCTCACTGTAAGGGGTAAGATAATCCTGAGCTCCATAATAAAGGTGGTATTCTTCCCGCAACTCATCCGGCATAAGCACCTGTAACAAGCTGTCCATAACCGGCTTTTTGACAGCATTTTCATTCTTCAGATGCCGCCGCCAACACCAGTTGGCGAGATGCTTGACGGGGTAATAGAGATAAGCCGCCAATGTGTCGTGACTGTAAGCTCTGATTAATTCGTAGTACGCCAGGGAGTCGGCATCGGGAAAAGTCTGCCAAAGCGGCATTGATTTCAAAAGGGCATCGTAGTAGTACAGCTTTGCAAGTTGTTCCCCCATCCAAATCGCTGAATATGTCCTATATCCGACATCGTAACGCAGAACGCTGTCCTTCTCGGCACGCGAACGGAAGGGCTCGCGGCTGTAGTCGCGGTGCATCTTGATGAAATCTTTTTCAAAATGTTTGGGGTTTATAATTCTTGAGTGGTACCATCCTCCGGGGTATTCCTTCAGTGCCACAAGATAGAAATGGCTGGCAGCGGGCACGTTGCGGTAAACCACCTTGCTGTTCCTTGGATTTACCTCGCTCAGTATGGCGGTGTCCACACCATCCACATAGAGTGCCACCTTGCCGGTGATAGGATTGCAGTCGTCGCTATATAATTTAAGTCGAAGAGTGGTGCGCTCTTGCTGCAGCCATATTGTGTCGAGCGCCAAATTACCGGTAACATTGACCTTCTTCTCATACGATTTATAGCCAGGACACTCCACACGGACCTTGTATTCGCCCTTGGTAAGATAAAATTTGGTGGATTCCAAATAAGAGGGAGTACCATGTATACGACGGTAATTATGACCTGTAACTATGATTCTGCCACCATCAACTTTTGTGCTGTCGATGGCATCATAAACAGGAATGGACAGCTCGCATATATGCCGTTCATATAAGGTGTCGAAAAACCTGTAAATCGGTGCGGTATAGGGACTGTCTTGGGGAATGTCGCTCTCGTGGATGTGGTAACCATTCTCGTCGGTATATTCAAAATCAATAGTTCGTGCATCAATAACGTAACTGACATTAAGCACACGCTGGTTGCCTGCCATGCGCAGGGTGTCCATACAACGGGCAAAGGTTTCGAGTTCGTCCTCGGTGAGTTCGGCATCCCAACGCACACAGGCATTTTTACCAATCGGATGCCCCGAAGAACAGTAATAGAAACGTCCGTCTTCGATACGATAAGCGGTGGGATAGCCCAAGCCCCCATATATTAACATACGCACCGCCGGCTTTGTGCTGGGCGGATACACTAAACTCCGCTCTCCCTGCGGTGCGAATTCTCTTCTGAGAATATCCGAATGGAAACGGGCATCTCTAATGCTACAGCTGTAGCAGGTGTTTGTGTCCTCGATCCATCCCTCTTTGATTTCGGGCATCAGACAGAAAAAGCTGCCGTCGGGATTGCTGTACCTGCGGGGCTCGCGCACACGGCGGTCGTGCTTCAGGCCAAGACGGTGCTCAAGCTGGCAGATGGCGTAATATAGATAGTCATACTTACGTGTGTCCCTGAAATAGCAGTATTTTATATGTTTCAACATTTCGTCGAGACTGAAGGTGCGCCAACGCGGCAACGGATAATAAAGGTCTTCCAAACAAAGGTTGGCCAACGATACATATTTCCTATTCCATCTGGTGGAGTCCCAACCGTTGGGGTCGGCCATAAGCTTGGCCTCGTAGGCTCTTAAAACACTGTCTTTCTCGCGACGCGAAACATACATATCACCACCATAGCCATGCTCCACCTTTATTTCTAATGTTGTGTCGCTTTGCAGGTCTAATTGTATGCTCTTATATGTAAACATTCTAAAAACGCAACGCCCACGAGGAAGTGAGAGTTTAATGTGCCCAGTAGTATCGCCCTCGGCAAAAAAAGAGCTGTCGTTATTGTCGCAAATTATTCTTCCCCAACATAAAGGCTCTGGATTGCCATTATAAGTAATCAGCATATCCACATTCACCCGCTGTGCATAAACGCCAAAGGCAAAAAAAGTAATAACAATAACGCTAAAAAGATATTTAATTATTTGATTATCAGTATTTTTCATAAAAAAAACAATCGTAATACAATCACAAATATACGCAAAAAAATTTGAATTCCAAACAATCATAAAAAAGTATCTCCTTGCACCTCCGAAATATATTTTTTTGTCAAAATCACCGCAATTTGTTAAATTTTTATTTCGCTGAAAAATAGCAATTTGTCGCAATTATTGAAAAAAAATTTTGTCAAACCAAAAAATAATCCTAACTTTGTATCCCGTATTTCTAAAACTTAACAGTTATGAAAAACGGTTTCGACAACGACAAGTATCTGAGGATACAATCCGAACACATTAAAGAAAGAATAGGCAAGTTCGGAAACAAACTTTACCTCGAATTTGGTGGAAAACTTTTCGACGACTATCACGCCAGTCGCGTTCTGCCCGGCTTTGAGCCCGACAGCAAACTGAAAATGCTTATGCAGCTCAAGGACGACGCTGAGATAGTGATTGTTATCAGCGCCGTGGACATCGAGAAAAACAAAACACGTGCCGACCTTGGCATCACCTACGATATGGACGTGCTGCGTCTGCGCGACGCCTTCATGCAGCGCGGATTCCTCGTCAGTTCGGTGGTGATAACCCATTTCAACGGACAGTCGAGCGCCATAGCCTACCGCGAACGCCTCGAAAAACTCGGCATCAACGTGTATTACCTTTATCTTATCGAAGGCTACCCCACCAACGTGGAGCTTATCGCCTCCGACGAAGGTTTCGGCAAAAACGACTATGTGAAGACAACCCGTCCGCTGGTGGTGATAACAGCCCCCGGTCCCGGAAGCGGAAAAATGGCAGTGTGCCTGAGCCAGCTCTATCAGGAAAACCGTCGCGGAATAAAGGCAGGCTATGCCAAATTCGAGACCTTCCCCATCTGGAGCATACCGCTGAAACACCCCGTAAACATCGCCTACGAAGCAGCCACCGCCGACCTCAACGATGTGAATATGATCGACCCCTTCCATCTGGAGGCCTACGGCAAAACAGCAGTGAACTACAACCGCGACATCGAGATTTTCCCCGTGCTCAACGCCCTGTTCGAAGGCATCTACGGCGAAAATCCCTACAAATCGCCCACCGACATGGGTGTCAACATGGCAGGTTTCTGCATCTGCGACGACGAAGTGTGCAGCGAGGCATCCAAAAATGAGATAATACGCCGCTACTACACCGCCCTGTGCGACTACGCCGGCGGCAAATCCAGCGAAAGCGAGATTAATAAAATCGCTCTGCTGATGAAGCAGGCCAAGATAACCACCGAATACCGTCGCACCACCGTGGCCGCCAAAGAGCGCCGCGACAAAGAGGGTGTTCACGCAGCAGCCATCGAATTGGCCGACGGAACAATCATCACCGCCAAGTCGAGCGAACTGCTCGGACCTTGCGCCGCCGTTCTGCTCAACGCTTTGAAACATCTGGCCGGCATCGACCACAGCGTGAAACTCATCTCGCAAAAGATGATAGAACCCATACAGCATACCAAAGTGTCGCTGTTGCACGGCAAAAACCCGCGTCTGCACACCGACGAGGTGCTGGTAACCCTCTCCATACTGAGTCTTTTGGACGAAAACTGCCGCCGCGCCCTCGACTGCCTGCCGCTGCTCAACGGCTGTCAGGCCCACACCACAGTGATGACCAGCGAGGTGGACCGCAAAATCTTCAAGAAACTCGGCGTAGGATTGACAAGCGAACCCATAAGGAAAGGGTGAAAAAAATATGATTAGCAAAGCCACAACACTTTTATTACTTACATTTTCGGCAATAGCCACTTGTTGCGGAAATGCAAATAGCATTCAGAAACCGATAACAAGCATAGGCGTAGAGGATTTCGAATATATTTCGGCACTACCAGATGTGCGACTGATTGATGTGCGTACTCCCAAAGAGTATGCCGACGGACACATCTCCGGTGCGGAAAATATCGACGTGAAAGCTGCCGATTTTGCGGAGCGCATCAAGGACATCAAAGGCACTGTGGCTGTTTATTGCCGAAGTGGTAAACGCAGTCTCAACGCAGCAAAACAACTTGCCGATCTGGGATGCAAAGTGTACGACCTCACAGGCGGCATACTTGCATGGCAAAAGGCCGGAAAACCGACAACAAAAGTTGAAACGGACGTTTTCACCACCAAGAGCGGGAAACTTGTGAAAATCCACGCACTGATGCATTCCAGCATACGTATCGAGTATGAGGGATACGAATCTAGGAAATACGAAATAGTGATAGACCCCTGTGCAAATCTGAATGGCCGCAAGGTGGATTACTCCTCTATGCCAAAGGCTTTCCTCATACTCGTCACCCACGAACATTTCGACCACTACGACCCTACTACAATCGGCCGTCTCTCCAACGAAGGTACATATCTGTTTATGAATCCCCGTTGTGTGGAACTTTACGGCGATGGCAGTGCATTGAAAAACGGCGACAAGACGCAACTGGCCGACGATGTGCTTAATACTGGCTTTGAGAGCATACCTATCGACATACATATCGAAGCCGTGCCAGCCTACAACACCACCGAAGGCCGCCAGCAGTTCCACCCCAAGGGTCGCGACAATGGCTACATTCTCACCCTCGACAGTCTGCGCATCTACATAGCCGGCGACACCGAAGATATACCTGAGATGGCAGACCTCAAGGACATCGACATAGCGTTCCTACCCTGCAACCAGCCCTACACCATGACTCCCGAACAGCTCGTCAATGCCGCAAAAATCATTAAGCCCAAGGTCCTCTTCCCCTACCATTACGGAGAAACCGACATTTCGGGCATTCCCGCACAACTTCCCGACATCGATGTACGTATCCGTCACTACGAATAAGCAATTCCAAAATAGCACAAAAAAAGGGAGTCTCGATTGAGACTCCCTTTTTTATTTTTCTTCGCAGCTCGGCGTTTTCCTGCAACAGTTGGTCTATGCGGGAGTGAAGGACAGCGTTTTCGTTGCGCAGGGCAATATTTTCGGGGAGTTGGCGTCATATATGGCGCAAAAAATATGGTAGGAGTTCTAATTTTTGCAGATTAGTATTTACCCAACAAAAAATTTCACCTCCTTTTGAAAAAAATTTTTGGCGTTTCAAATATTTTTTGTATTTTTGCTGAAGCATTCCGGTGAGCGTGTCGGTAGTCGGAACATGGTGTGAATCTGTAAGAACCATGCAAGTTGGGCACATGTTTAACTTAATGGTTTTTTACAGAAATGAAGTCTCATAATCAGATTCAGCATTTGGTGTATGCGTTGATTACGGTGGCCATCACCGTTCCCGCATTTGTGTTTTACAGCCTATATGTCATCGAGGGCGATACCTTGATACAGACCACTGGCACCACCTCGGTGCTGCAGGCCATCGACCGCCAGGGTGGCGTCTATATGTTCGGCAGTTATCTGCCGCTATGGCTGGTGGTTGCCGTCGAATTGGTCTGCGCCTATGTGCTTGCAGTTGGGATGGGCAGCCCGCTGGCGTTCCGGCTGGCCAGCCACAAGTTCGACCCTCGCCGCAACCACCCGTTGATATTTGAATCGGCCATCATCACAGCCACCGTCTGCCTTATGTGCCCGTCGATGAGCCTGCTGGCCGATGTATTCTATTACCCTTACTACGAAGGATTCGACATCGTCACCCTGCTGTGCCGCTGGTTCCGTCTGGTGTGCTACAACCTGCCGTTTGCCTACTTCTCGCAGATGTTCTTCATTCAGCCGTTTGTGCGTTTTGCCATACGCAGAATTTTCCCCACCGACATCGAGCAGCGCAACGTGCGGAACGCCAGCAAGAGGGTGAAGCCGACCGACGAGACGGAAGCCATCGCCGACGTGATTATACGCGAAAAAGAGATTGCCGCCGGGAAGTAACCCATCACCACAACTTTAGGACAAAAATAACCCTTAAAATAATTGCATTATGACCAAAGCATAAATTGTAGCTCACATCAACGAAAAAACGGGCATCGAGAAAACCTACGTATTGACGATGGTGGAGGCCATTATGGAAACCATCAAGGAACATTTGGCCGATGGAGAGAACATCTATCTGCGGCAATTCGGAACCTTCGGTATTATTACACACCACAAAAAGGTATGACACAACATTAGCAAGGGAACCTCTGTCATCATCCCAGAACACAAGATTTCTCACTTCAAACCGAGCAAAACCTTCATGAATATGATAAAGCAGGACAAATAAGTTAAGGGGCGCAAGCCCAATATTATTAATCAAAATTCATACATTATGTCAGTAACAAATTTGAACGAAATCAACAAGGCAGATGTGCTCGTAGCCGGTCTGCGGAAACACCCCGAAGAGGTGAAAGAACTCGGCATCACCACCGATGCCATCAACCGTCTGGAAGAGGCCGCCAAGGCTTTGCGCCAGAAAGACGCCGAGGTGGACGAACTGCGCCGCCAGACTACCCTCAAGGCGCACGAGAACCTGGAGCTGATAGCCGACCTCAAGGCACAGATGCTCACCATGCGCAAAGCCGTCAAGGCCCGCTACCCGCAATACGAATGGTTTAAATTCGGAGTGCAGGACAAGCGATAAGCGCATCCTCCCGGAAAAGGTACGAGGCCGCGAGACTGTTCTGCTGCCTCGTGCTTTTTTTTTTCGCGAACCAAAGCAAAAAAAAGGAACCACAGATGTGGTTCCTTTTTAAAAAGATTGGCGTGGGGTTCTCCGCTCCCTTCGGTCGCTATCGAAACATCCACTGGATGTTTCTTCACATACTTTTCCACTTTCAAGCGCAGTATCAATATTATATACAAAAAAAGCGAACCCTTATCGGATTCGCTTTTAAAAAGATTGGCGGCGGCCTACTTTTCCACAAACAAGTGCAGTATCATCGGCGATGGCGGGCTTAACTTCTCTGTTCGGAATGGGAAGAGGTGAACACCGTCTCCATAGCCACCAAAATATTCCTATAGACAGCATTGGCGCGGAAACACACAAGAAGAAAAATGCTCTTCGGAAAGCTTTCGGGTTATTAGTACCGCTCGGCTTTGGCCTCTCAGCCTTTGCACCTGCGGCCTATCAAGGTCGTAGTCTGCGACCACCCTGTGAGGAAGTCTCATCTTGGGGCGGGTTTCGCACTTAGATGCTTTCAGCGCTTATCCCTTCCCGACATAGCTACCCGGCAATGCAGCTGGCGCCACAACCGGCACACTAGAGGTCAGTCCAACCCGGTCCTCTCGTACTAGGGTCAGGACCCCTCAAACTTCCAACGCCCACAACAGATAGGGACCGAACTGTCTCGCGACGTTCTGAACCCAGCTCGCGTGCCACTTTAATCGGCGAACAGCCGAACCCTTGGGACCTTCTCCAGCCCCAGGATGTGACGGGCCGACATCGAGGTGCCAAACCACCCCGTCGATGTGAGCTCTTGGGGGTGATCAGCCTGTTATCCCCGGAGTACCTTTTATCCTTTGAGCGACGGCCCTTCCATGCGGAACCGCCGGATCACTATGTCCGTCTTTCGACCCTGCTCGGCCTGTCGGCCTCACAGTCGAGCGCCCTTATGCCATTGCACTCTGCGCACGGTTACCAAGCGTGCTGAGGGCACCTTTGAAAGCCTCCGTTACTCTTTTGGAGGCGACCACCCCAGTCAAACTACCCGCCATACACTGTCCCCGGCACCCGCCGGGTTAGGCTCTAAACAAGCGAAGGGTGGTATTTCAACGTCGGCTCCCCGAGGACTGGCGTCCCCGGCTCACAGCCTCCCACCTATCCTACACATCGCTTGCCCAAAACCAATGTAAAGCTGTAGTGAAGGTTCACGGGGTCTTTCCGTCCCGTTGCGGGTAAGCGGCATCTTCACCGCTACTACAATTTCACCGAGCTCGTGGCTGAGACAGTGTCCAGATCGTTACACCATTCGTGCAGGTCGGAACTTACCCGACAAGGAATTTCGCTACCTTAGGACCGTTATAGTTACGGCCGCCGTTTACCGGGGCTTCAGTTCAACGCTTCTCTTGCGATGACGTCTCCCCTTAACCTTCCGGCACCGGGCAGGTGTCAGGCCATATACTTCTTCTTTCAAATTCGCATAGCCATGTGTTTTTGTTAAACAGTCGCCTGGACCATTTCTCTGCGCCCTCCCATCGCTGGGTAGGGGTCCTTTCTCCCGAAGTTACAGGACTATTTTGCCTAGTTCCTTAGCCACGGATCACTCGAGCACCTTTGGATTCTCTCCTCGACCACCTGTGTCGGTTTCCGGTACGGGCGCCTGCAGCCTGGCCTTAGAAGTTTTTCTAGGGAGCATGCTTCGCCGCGGCTGTCCGCTCGGCCGGAGCCTCGCGGTACTATCAGGTTCGCCGCAAAGGGGGGATTTGCCTCCCCTAAGATCGGCTACGCCCTTCAACGCGCTATTCCGTCAGCGCGCGCGCGACCCACTTCTCCGTCTCTCCTTCGAAACTGCAGACGGTATTGGAATATTAACCAATTGTCCATCGGCTCCGCCTTTCGGCTGCGCCTTAGGTCCCGACTGACCCTGATCCGATTATCGTTGATCAGGAAACCTTGGTCTTCCGGTGGGAGGGTTTTCCACCCTCCTTATCGTTACTTATGCCTACATTTGCTTTTCCAGAACGTCCACCACGGCTCGCGCCGCGGCTTCGGCCGCGCTGGAATGCTCCCCTACCGGTGATAAATCACCCCGTAGCTTCGGTAGCGTGTTTAATGCCCGTTTATTATCCATGCAGCGCCGCTCGACTAGTGAGCTGTTACGCACTCTTTAAATGTATGGCTGCTTCCAAGCCAACATCCTAGCTGTCTGTGCAGCGCAACCGCGTTTTAACAACTTAACACGCATTTGGGGACCTTAGCTGTCGGTCCGGGTTCTTTCCCTCTCGGCGGCGGACATTAGCACCCGCCGCCTCTCTCCCGCGGACCATACGGCAGCATTCGGAGTTTGTCTGGAATTGGTAGGCGGTGAAGCCCCCGCATCCAATCAGTAGCTCTACCTCTGCCGCACTGCCGCGAGGCTGCCCCTAAAGGCATTTCGGGGAGTACGAGCTATCTCTCAGTTTGATTAGCCTTTCACCCCTACCCTCAAGTCATCCAAAGCCTTTTCAACGGCAACTAGTTCGGCCCTCCAGCTGGTGTTACCCAGCCTTCAGCCTGCTCAAGGGTAGATCACAAAGTTTCGCGTCCGCTCCCACTGACTGGGCGCCCTGTTCAGACTCGCTTTCGCTTCGGCTCCGGCGGTATCCCGCCTTAACCTCGCCAGTGAGACGCGACTCGTAGGCTCATTATGCAAAAGGCACGCCGTCACCACCCAAGGTGGCTCCGACCGCTTGTAAGCGCACGGTTTCAGGTTCTATTTCACTCCCCTGTCCGGGGTGCTTTTCACCTTTCCCTCACGGTACTTGTTCGCTATCGGTCTCCCAGGAGTATTTAGCCTTGGCGGATGGTGCCGCCGGTTTCAGACAGGATTCCTCCGGTCCCGCCCTACTCAGGGTTCCGCTAGGACCCAACAGAACTTCGGGTACGCGGCTCTCACGCGCTATGGCCGGCCTTTCCAGACCGTTCCCCTGTAATGTCTCCGTCCATGTCGCGGCCCTACAACCCCGCGGCCGCCGTAACGGGCGCGGTTTGGGCTCGTCCGCTTTCGCTCACCACTACTCGCGGAATCACTATTGTTCTCTTCTCCTGCGGGTACTTAGATGTTTCAGTTCCCCGCGTTCGCCCCGCATCTGCGGTGCCATGACTGCTCATGGCGGGTTCCCCCATTCGGACATCCGCGGATCACAGGCTATTTGCGCCTTCCCGCGGCTTTTCGCAGCTTGTCGCGTCCTTCTTCGCCTCTGGGAGCCACAGGCATCCCCCGTGCGCTCTTCTTCACTTTCTCGTGCTCTTTCTCTTCTCGTGTGTCTTCCTTCTTACCAATTATGTCTATGATCTCTTCAGGGCATTGCCCTTAAGTGACCGGACGCTTCTTTCGAAACGTCCGGACTATGACATGACCGACGGGCAGCGCCGACTGAAAGTCGGGTGCTTTGAAAGGTTCTCTAGAAAGGAGGTGTTCCAGCCACACCTTCCGGTACGGCTACCTTGTTACGACTTAGCCCCAGTTACTCGTTTTACCCTAGGCCGCTCCTCGCGGTCGCGGACTTCAGGTACCCCGAACTTCCATGGCTTGACGGGCGGTGTGTACAAGGCCCGGGAACGTATTCACCGCGCCATGGCTGATGCGCGATTACTAGCGAATCCAACTTCACGGAGTCGGGTTGCAGACTCCGATCCGAACTGAGACCGGCTTTCGGGATTCGCTCCCCCTCGCGGGGTGGCTGCCCTCTGTGCCGGCCATTGTAGCACGTGTGTCGCCCTGGACGTAAGGGCCGTGCTGATTTGACGTCATCCCCACCCTCCTCGCGGCTTGCGCCGGCAGTCCCGACAGAGTCCCCAACTTCACTTGCTGGCAACTGTCGGCAGGGGTTGCGCTCGTTATAGGACTTAACCTGACACCTCACGGCACGAGCTGACGACAACCATGCAGCACCTCGCACGAACCCCCGAAGGGCTGCGGAATCTCTCCCGCATCGCTCGTACGTTCAAGTCCAGGTAAGGTTCCTCGCGTATCATCGAATTAAACCACATGCTCCTCCGCTTGTGCGGGCCCCCGTCAATTCCTTTGAGTTTCAACCTTGCGATCGTACTCCCCAGGTGGATGACTTATCGCTTTCGCTTTGACACCGACCGTATGCCGCCGACATCAAGTCATCATCGTTTACTGCGTGGACTACCAGGGTATCTAATCCTGTTCGATCCCCACGCCTTCGTGCCTCAGCGTCAGTACCATGCTCGCAAGCCGCCTTCGCGAACGGTGTTCTGTGTCATATCTATGCATTTCACCGCTACATGACACATTCCGCCTGCGCCGTTTGTACTCCAGTCCAGCAGTATCAACGGCAGCCCCCCGGTTGAGCCGGGGTATTTCACCGCTGACTTACTGGTCCGCCTACGCACCCTTTAAACCCAATAAATCCGGATAACGCTCGCATCCTCCGTATTACCGCGGCTGCTGGCACGGAGTTAGCCGATGCTTATTCCCGGGGTACTCTCATCACGCCGCGCACGGCGCTTATTGCTCCCCCGTAAAAGCGGTTTACAACCCGTAGGGCCTTCCTCCCGCACGCGGCATGGCTGGTTCAGACTTCCGTCCATTGACCAATATTCCTCACTGCTGCCTCCCGTAGGAGTCTGGTCCGTGTCTCAGTACCAGTGTGGGGGACTAACCTCTCAGTTCCCCTAGACATCGTCGGCTTGGTGGGCCGTTGCCCCGCCAACTACCTAATGTCACGCATGCCCATCTGTAACCGGATCGCTCCTTTCGCCGAATTGCAATGCTGCAGCTCGGCAATATGCGGTATTAGTCCAAATTTCTCCGGGTTATCCCCCTGTTACAGGCAGGTTGCATACGCGTTACGCACCCGTGCGCCGGTCGCCGCCATGGTATTGCTACCACGCGCTGCCCCTCGACTTGCATGTGTTAAGCCTGCCGCTAGCGTTCATCCTGAGCCAGGATCAAACTCTTCATTGTAAGAATTTCTTCTGAATTGTCTTTTCTACCTTTCTCATTTTCTGCCCGAACCGCACCGCCCTTCGGCGAATTTGGTTCAGGCACGCTGCCTTCGGTCTCTGTTTCCTCAATGATCTCTACCCGTCCCCAACCTCGCTTTTTCCATCTCAAACGGGACTGCAAAAATACAACCTTTTCCCGAACTGACAAAATTTTTTTTCGCTTTTTCTGCATTTTTTTTGCAACTCACTATGTATCAGTGCGAAATTTTTTCAACTTTTTTCGGATTTTTCCGATTTTCAGCTGTTTTTTTGTGCAACATCGTCGCCTTTTTCCACATTTTTGTGTTTATATCAGCAAAAAATAAGGAAAAGATACAAACGGGATATCTAATTATTTATTTAGACCACTGATTACACAGATTTAACGGATTGATTTTGTGTATTATCATTTAATCGTGATTACAGACAACTCATTTATTAAATTTGACTGCTTAATATTTTACCTTAGTAAAGAACGCGTCTCTCCGAGACGCGCATTACTGGGGGGGGGAGGACATTTTACCCCACACTGCGTTCCGGAGCATTCTCCGCTGCGCTATCAAAAGAGCCACTGGCTCTTTTTTCATGTGGGGTTACTAAGAGAAAGCCCCGCTGGGGCATTTTGGGTAGTCGAACGATCAAACATCAAATCAGAAACACACCTGATAATTACTCATTCAGCAACATATATGCATTTGCTATTAATAACATACTCCAATAAAAATGAGTCTTAAATAAAACCATAGCGATATTTATTAGAAATCACCTAAACTTTAGTCGGATACATTATATATAATAACAACTTATTTTTGATGACAATATTGCATTTTTTGTGTATCTTTGCAAATCGAAATAAAAACAACGATGATACATAACATATTATCAATCAAAAATATACGCTTAACAGCATTATTCGCCACCATGATGTTTTTCGCCACAGCGTGGGGACAAAGCTCGTGGAAGGACGCTTTCAGCATAATAAAATTCGAAGTCCGTGCCGACGGCGAAGTGACTACCACGGACACCACGCCAAACCTCGGTCTGCACGGCAAATACTTCAACTTTATGTTGGGCGGCGAACTCGGAGGAGGTTTTAGCTACTATTTCAAGCAACGTATTGTGGCTGAGCCCGGTACGGTGTCGTTTTTCGACAATACGGATTTCATTTACCTCGACTACAAACCCACCAAGAACTGGAGGTTCCGTTTCGGCAAGGAGGCCATGGCTCTGGGCGGTTTCGAATACGACGCATCGCCTATCGACGTGTATTTCCCCACCAACCTTTGGCGCAACATCTACTGTTTCCAGATGGCCGCACATGCCGCATATATCAGCAACGACGGCAACCACACCCTTGTGGCGCAGGTTTCCAACTCGCCTTACGTGAACTACGAAGGGCTGAACTACGACGCAGGTCTGGTGTCGTACAACCTGTACTGGGCCGGACAGATAGGCCATTGGCACACACGCTGGTCGTCGAGCATGATGGAGTACCGCTGGGGACATTTTCTGAACATGACCATGATAGGCAACGAGCTTGTTTACGACAAGTGGGACCTTTATTTCGACGTGATGCACCACGCGCTGGACTGGAACGACTGGGGAAAGAACTTCGGTTTTGTGAGCTGCGCGAACTATTATTTCACGCCAAGGTTCAACATTTTTGTGAAAGGCATGTACGAGCAGAACAAATCGGGGGAGCGCATAGGCTCGGCGGTTTCGCTGGGACACCAGCTGGAGGCGGGACACACCTCGGCACGCTACGGCCTTGGACTGGAATATTTTCCAAACCAACAGAAAAACGTGCGTCTGCACCTCTACGCCTGCCGCATGACCGACAGTTTCACCGACTTGGAAGGTCTGCACCACACCAACGCCTCGTGGAATTTCAACCTCGGAGCCACGTGGACAGTGGATGTGCGAAAAGTGATAACAGATTTAACAAACAGATAATCAACTACTACCGTAATGGAAGAGAACAGAGAGAAAAACTACAAGAAACACAACCTGCTTTCGGTGCTGAACCCGTTCGAGGTTTTCAAACACCATGAGACCGCCGCCCCAAAGCGTGAGCACAAATCGAAGTTCACCACACGCCGCAGCATCGAGGCGTTGATTTTTTTGGTGTGCTTTTTCGCCTTTTTCGGTCTTTTGGCATACAAAATGACATTGCCACACATGCTCAACACCTTTATGCAGACGGCTTACCACCTGCTGCTGGAGACGGTGTTCTACATAATGGCAATCTGCGTGCTGATGGGAGCTGTGAGCAAACTGTTCACCGAGTTTGGCGTGGTGCGACTGATGGAAAACATACTGCGTCCGCTGATGAAACCTCTGTACAACCTGCCCGGCGTGGCCGCCCTCGGAGCCGTGATGACGTTCCTGAGCGACAATCCCGCCATCATTTCGTTGGCAAAGGACAACAACTTCTCGCGTTATTTCAAGAAATACCAGCTTGTATCGCTAACCAACTTCGGCACCGCCTTCGGCATGGGACTTGTGGTGATTGCCTTTATGACAGGCAAGGGATTCGGCGGCGGGGCTTTGGTGGGACTTCTGGGCGCCGTTATCGGAAGCATCGTTAGCACAAGGCTGATGCAACGGTTCACGCTCAAGAGCCATCCCGAGCTGAACTGTCCCGTTACTGAGGAGGAAGGCACGGAGCAGAACATCTCGTTCCGCAGCGAAGGAAGCATTTTCCAACGTTTTCTGAACGCCATGCTCGACGGCGGCAAGAGCGGCGTGGGCATAGGCATCGCCATCATACCCGGAGTGCTGTGCATAAGCACCATTGTGATGATGCTGACTTTCGGCCATCCTGCCGGCGGATACACAGGCTCGGCCTACGAGGGAGTGCCCGTAATCACATGGCTTGCCGACAAAATCAACGTGGTGTTCTACTGGCTGTTCGGTTTCGAGAGCGGTGCACTGGTGTCGTTCCCGATAACGGCTCTTGGCGCTGTGGGAGCCGCCCTCGGTCTGGTGCCCACGTTTATCGACGCTGGCATTATCACCAACAACGCCATTGCCGTTTTCACCGCCATGGGCATGTGCTGGAGCGGCTACCTCAGCACGCACACCGCCATGCTCGACAGTCTGGGCTACCGCAACCTGATAGGCAAAGCCATTGGCGCACACACGATTGGAGGTCTCTGCGCAGGTATCGCCGCACACTGGCTATGGGTGCTGGCTGCGATGGTATTCTAATTCGGAGTTCGGAGAGCGGATTTCGGAACTGAATTTATAATTAGTAATTAGTAATTAGTAATGAGTAATTAGTTTTGAGTTTGAAGTTGCTCTATTTACGAATCACTTTTCTCAACACACAAAAAAAACGAGAGGCGGACTGAAGTTCGTCTCTCGTTTGGTTTTAATTTCAAGACAAATCAATATTGCATTTTCTTAAGACGGCGGTAAGTGAGAAACTGAAACACTGACGCAAGTATCAATGGAAATACAATAAAAACAATAACTATGAATATATCTTCATCAAATTTTGGCAGCCAATTTATCCACCAATCAGCACTCAACACCATAACTATCATCAGCACGAAACCCACCAACATTAGCCACAACATGGTTTTAATAAATTTTGCACGCTTAAAAACAGTGTTCGTGAACATAAAAACAGCGGATGTCAATAAAAGCAAAGCAATCGGAACCAATATTGCCCAAATCAACCCATCACCCATAAACCAATAATTATAACACTGCCAGAAATAAACTTTGTAAGGCCCGAAGGGAAGCAGCGTTAGCAGTGTATCTAAAAGAAGTGTCCCAAAAACAACAACTACTGGCACCGCGATGCTGCAATACAGAAACATACTAAAATATTTCTCAGTGATTGATGCCGGCAACAATGCGAAATAGTTGCCGCGACCTTTCAGATTGCAACTTTTGTAGATTATTCCCGGAGCTATTGCCACTGCAACAAATACCCCAAGTATAAAATATCTGAGGCGGTGAAAATTATACATAAGCGTGTAGTACTCATCATAATAATCCTCACTCATTTCTAAATCAGCGAATTCTCTCATTGTCACCCACCCCCAAAGCCAAGCGGCGATAGAAAGAAGGACAATAATAAGAATACCCAGTCCGAAACGGGAATAGGTGGCGTGGAAATCGCGGGCGAGGACTTTCTTGAATCTATTGAAATCGAATGTGTTACTCATAGTTTTTTTTTCGGTTTTTAATTGTTGGTAATTTCAGTTTGTTCAAAGAGTTTCTTCACCGTGTCCTGATTGCGTAACACGGCGTTGAAAAGTGCTTCGATATTCAGCTGGCTGTCGCCGAAGCCGTTGTTTATCAAAACGTTGACAAATCCGCCTGCCAGCATCTCGCTGTAAAGGGCGCCGGGGACGGGTTCGGGACAGTATTTGAAATGGAGTTTCTCGGTTATGCGCTCCACACTGGCGTCGAGCAGCACCCGACTGTCGGAAATGATGATTATCGGGTTGATGAGATTCTCCACGTCCTTCACCTGATGGGTGGAGATGATGACAGTCTGGCCGCTGCTTTTGCGTTCGGAGAGGATGCGGCGGAAATCGGCTTTGGAAGGGATGTCGAGGCCGTTGGTGGGCTCGTCGAGGAGCAGGTAGTCGGTGTTGAGGGCGAGGGCGCTGGCTATCAACGCTTTTTTCTGCTGCCCGAGACTCATCTCCTTGAACTTGCGGCGCGGGTCGATTTGCAGCTCGGCGGCAAGGGCTTGGAACATAGCGGTGTCGTGCTTGGGGTAGAACACGGCGAAGTCGCGGAAGAAACGCTCGGGCGTGGCGTCGTCGGGCAGTGGCAGGTCGTCGGGCAGGAAAAAGATTTTCTCCAGAAATTCGGGCTTGCGGTCGAAAGAATGGAAGTCCTCCACAGTGCAGCTGCCTGCGGTGGGGCACAACAGTCCGCTGATGGCCTTGAGCATGGTGGTCTTGCCCACGCCGTTCTCGCCGAGAAGCCCGTAGATATGGCCGTTCTCGAACTGCAGGTTGATGCCGTCGAACACATTGGTGCGGCGGTACGAAAACGAAAAGTCTTTTAATTCAATCATAGTCGTTTTATTTGTTGCAACAAATGGATATTTGTTTATGTGGCATATAAACGACAACGACGTTGAATTATTGTGCTTTTTTGACTTTTTTATGAATGTGGTCGAAAAATTAAACGACACACCGAAAGCGATGTGCCGTTTTTGTTTGTGGACTAATTGGTATTTTTATTTCAATACCTTTTCAGCGTCTTTCAAGGCTTCGTCAAGGGGTTTTGTGATGCCGTCGACGAAAGTAACTTCCATAAATTTGCCTTTGAAATTGTACACTTTGCATACAAAGAAATTGTCGTTGATGCGGAAACACCATTTCGATTCCACCATCTTCAGCACTTCGGCGATGTCGGCTTCGTCGAGGGCGTGTTTCGGGTCCTCGTTGGTGTATCCGAAGCCGAGCACGTTTTTGCCGTCCTGCGATATGCCTTTGGTGAGGTCGTAGAGTTTGCGGATGTAGGCTTCGGCCTCAGCGTCGGTGTAGGTGCCGTCGGCTTTCACGAATTTGGCTTTGGCCATGTGTCCTGGTTCGGGATGACCGCTGAATTCGGATTTTTCCTCCGAAAAGCTGTCGGGTTTGACATCGGCAAATTTGAAACCGTAGTCACGCTGTATCACGGCTTCGAAACGTTCCATGCCGGTCATGTCGTCATACGATTTTTCGGTTGCTTCTGTCGTGGCTTCGCCTTCGGTTGTCGCCTCGGCGTCGTTGCCTTTGTTTCCACCACATGCCATTGTAAAAGCAAGGGTTGCTGTGCACATCAGTGCGAGAAATGTTTTTTTCATGGTTTTATGGGTTTTAAAATATGAATAATCTGATATTTTACTTCAAGAAACTCTCTTTTTCGAGTGTGTACTCGTGGTTGTCGGTGGTGGTATGCATCTGCAAGGTCATTGTGGTGCCGCTGATGCTGAAAGAGGCTGTGACTACGGGCTCTTCGGCCTGTGTGTCCTGCAAAGTCATGGTGCCGTTGCCGTCGGTAAGAGTGCCGGTATAGGTGTAAGGACCGTCGTAGTCGGCAATGTCGGTAGATGTGATAGTTCTTACAGAGCAGTTGTCGTTGCGGAAGGTGACTCTGACAACCAGATAGTTGGGGTCGGTGGCTTCGAGGTTGTCGGTGCCATAGCGCCAGTCGGTGAGGTGCAGGACAGTGTTTGTGTTGTCGCCTTGCTGGTTCCCGTTACCGTTGCCATTTTCGTTGTTGGTGTTGTCGTTTTTGTCGCCGCACGCTGCCATCGACAGAGCAAACATAGCGACCATCAGAATTGAAAATACTTTTTTCATGATCGTAAATATTATAAAATTTGATTTTGCAAAATTACGTATTTTTTTTGAATTATGCACATCTACGAAAAAAAATCGCTCAAATTACAAACTGAAAAGACACAAAAAAATCCAACAAGCGCCGTTTGTTAAAGTTAAGGTGATGTTTTTCAATATTTTATAAAAAATATTTTGAAATATTATAATTAATATGTATATTTGCAAAAGTTTATGAGAACACATAACTCACATACAGCCAACATTCCTCTCTTCTTGAATATCAAGAGGCGCGACGAGTTTGTGTGTCTGTAACCCTCCCCCACTTTTTTACGATAAAGGAAAAGGCAATTTGTGGCGACATGCAGTCGCTGCACATTTTCAACAATATATAAGTAATTAAAAGTCAAATTAATAAAATCAAAAACTTATGGAATTACCATTTGCAGAATCTTGGAAAATAAAGATGGTTGAACCCATCAAGAAAAGCACCCGCGCCGAACGCGAGAAATGGCTTGAAGAGGCCCACAACAACATTTTTATGTTGAAGTCGGACTACGTTTACATCGACCTGCTGACCGACAGCGGCACCGGCGCCATGAGCGACCGTCAGTGGAGCGCCATGATGATGGGCGACGAGAGCTACGGCGGAGCCCGCAGTTTCTTCCACATGAAAGACACCATCACCGACATCACAGGTTTCAAATATGTGATACCCACCCACCAGGGACGTGCCGCCGAGAACGTGCTGTTCTCCTACCTTGTGAAACCCGGACAAATCATCCCCGGCAACGCACATTTCGACACCACCAAAGGTCATATCGAGAGCCGCAAGGCCTTCGCCATCGACGTTACCATACCCGAAGCCAAGGACACCCAGCTTGAAATCCCCTTCAAAGGCAACGTAAGTCTCGAACTCCTCGAGAAAGTGCTGCAGGAAAACAAAGGCAACGTGCCTTTCATGGTGCTCACCGTTACCAACAACACCGTCGGCGGACAGCCCGTTAGCATGAAAAACATCCGCGAGACCTGCGAGCTGTGCCACAAATACGGCGTGCCGGTGAACATCGACAGCGCACGTTTTGTAGAAAACGCCTACTTTATCAAGACCCGCGAAGAGGGCTACGCCGACAAATCGATACTGGAGATTGCCAAAGAGATGTTCAGCTACGCCGACAGCATGACCATGAGCGCCAAGAAAGACGGCCTCGTGAACATGGGCGGTTTCATAGCCACCAACAAAGAGGACTGGTACGAAGGTGCCAAGCTGTTCTGCATCCCCTTCGAGGGATTCCTCACCTACGGCGGTATGAACGGCCGCGACATGGACGCCCTTGCCGTCGGCTTGCGCGAGAACTGCGATTTCGACATGGTTGAGACCCGCATCAAACAGGTGCAGTACCTTGCCAAGAAACTCGACGAGTACGGCATTCCTTACCAGCGTCCCGCCGGCGGTCACGCCATCTTTGTGGATGCCGACAAGATACTGACCAACGTACCTAAAGAGGAATTCCCCGCCCAGACACTGACTTGCGAGCTGTACCTCGAAGCCGGTATCCGCGCCTGCGAGATTGGCTACATGCTTGCCGACCGCGACCCTGTGACCCGCGAGAACCGTTTCGGCGGACTGGATTTCGTACGCCTCTGCATACCGCGCCGCGTGTACACCAACAACCACATGGACGTGATTGCCGCAGCCCTGAAGAACGTGTACGACCGTCGCGACACCATCAAACACGGCGTGCGTATCACATGGGAAGCCGAGCTTATGCGCCACTTTACAGTGCAACTGGAACGAATTAAATAATTCGAAATTCGGATTTAGGAATTCGGAATTTGTAGGGACACACTGCGTGTGTCCAAAAATTGAAGAGACGTGCTGAAGCGCGTCTCTTTTTTTGTTGGGGTAATAAAAAAAACGTTTTCTGTCGCCCTTTCAGGGCTCATCGGTTCGTGTGTCCTTTATATACGGCGGTTCACACCGCCGCCTGTAGTCTATCGCCCCTTTGGGGCTCTATTATCCGTGCTATTCGTGCCATCCGTGTTCAAACGCAAATTCAATCCGTTCACAGTCCCCTTGAACACAGTTCAAAAAAATTTCGTACATTTGCAACTGCAAAACGAAGCACGAAAAATGAAAAAACACAATGCACAAATTGCGAAAATAGTTGAGGGACTACAAAAATTCTCTCCTGAAATCATCGAGTTCAATCCTCCCGTATCCAATGAACTGATTATCAAATTTGAAAACAAATACAACATACAACTTCCAGATGATTACAAGCAACTGCTAAAAATAACCAACGGTTTTAATCTGATGGGCGACGAAGTACTTGGAATCACTTTCGACAGCAAAAGCTACGATTTAGCGGGAGCGTATCAATTTGAGCATTTCGAGACACAGCTCCCAATGCCAAAGCATTTGATCCCTTTTTCTCCTGATGGCGGAGGCAATTATTATTGTTTTGATACTCAGAAAGAAACAAATTCGGGCTTTTCCCGAAAAATAATATTTTATGCAACAGATTATGAATATAATGAAAATGACACGCCCGAAGAAACTCACGAATGTTTGTCGGACTTCATCAACGAATGCATAATTAATTGGACATTAGAAGATTATAACTATGACGGGAGTAAAAAGAGCAAATGACACTGAGTGAGTTATAACCGACTTAATCTATTGTACTTAATGAACTTATCTGTTCACAGATCACAGTTCACAGATCCCTGAACACAGTTCAAAAAAAAAATCGTAAATTTGCAACTGCAAAACGAAGCACGAAAATGGACACCGTAAGAGCGAAAAAACATCTGGGACAGCACTTTCTGAAGGACCTCGGCATTGCCCGGCGCATTGCCGAAACGCTAGGCGACACTCCTCAAAACGTCCTTGAAATCGGTCCCGGCATGGGGGTGCTTACACAGTTTTTGCTTGCCAACCCCAACTACAACCTGCGGGTGATAGAGATTGACACGGAGTCGGTGGAATACCTCGGCCGCAACTTCCCAGCCCTCGAAGGACGCATACTTTCGGCAGATTTCCTGCAATGCGACCTTGAAGAGCTTTTCGACGGAAGTTTCTCGCTCATAGGCAATTACCCTTACAACATCTCCAACCAGATACTGTTTCGCGTGTTCGAAAACCGCAACCGCATTCCGTTGGTGGCGGGGATGTTCCAAAAAGAGGTGGCGGAACGCATCGCCGCCAAGCCCGGCAGCAAGACCTACGGCATTCTCAGCGTGCTGCTGTCGGCGTTCTACGACATCGAGTACCTTTTCACCGTGGACGAGCATGTGTTCAACCCACCTCCCAAGGTAAAATCGGCGGTGATACGTCTGCGGCGCAACGCCACCCCCACCCTGCCCTGCGACGAGGCTCTGTTTGTGAAGGTGGTGAAGACGGGCTTCAACCAACGTCGCAAGACCATGCGCAACGCCCTGAAACCCTTGGGGTTGCCCTTGGACGGCATTCCCGAAAAGCTGCTTATGGCACGTGCCGAACAGTTGTCGGTGGAGGACTTTGTGCAGATAACGAACATTTTACAAAATTCTAATAATAATTAAGTTATGTCAATACTTATGACCATAGGCCTGGCCCTTACACTCTCAGTCGACGCTTTCGCTATAGCTGCGGGATGTTCGGCCGGAAAAAAGATACCAGTGGCTCACGGAGCCCTTCTCGCTTTGTGTTTCAGCATCTTCCATGCTCTATTCCTTATCGGTGGATACCTTATCGGACAGGCGCTAGGCGGCGAAGCCCAATTCTACAAATGGATTGCCGTGGCTATCATAGCCTTTGTGGGCGTGAAACTGATTCTACGTGCCATACGCAAACCCAAGGACGACAACACAACATACGTAACAGGTTCAAAAACAATACTTTTACTTTCCCTCGCCACAAGTTTCGACTTCCTGCTGACAGGCTTGGGACTGGGCATGTTGCAGGTTGGTCCACGTTTTTGGTGGTGTGCGGGATTTATGGCTTTCTTCACAGTGGCAAGCACCTTTTTCGGTGTACTGATGGGCCGACAGAATCAAAAAAGAAGTCGTCGCTGGGCCACATTTTTGGAAGGCGCGCTGCTGGTGGCCGCGGCAGTGCATTTTTTGATGAAAATCGGGGTATAATTTATTATTCTCCTGTTCGCCTACGGCTCACGAGATCTTGTAAATCTTGTAAATTATTAAGCCTTCGGCTTACATTTTTAAACACTAATTGAACGAATAAAACACATTTTTACGCAAACAAAGCTTTTTCAGGCTATAAATATGACAAAAGTTTTTCCTATCACAGTCTCGGAGAGACTGAATCTCAATAACCCCACACAAGGAACGCAGTGTGGGGACTACATAAACAACTCAAACAAGCAGCGTCTCGGAAGAGAGGCGACTTTGCGTAAAATCAAAGGATATAAATCAACACTATCAAAATGACTAACGAAGAACTCATAAAAAAAATACTACTCGACACCCGCCGCAAAGGCATGGAGAAGGTGGTGGAGTTTTTGGACGAGAACGATTTTTTCGTCCTGCCCGCCTCCACACGCTACCAGAACCGCGAAACGGGCGGACTGGCCAACCACTCGCTGTCGGTGTACCGTTTTGCGATGAAACTGCGTGAGGAGGCCATTGCCGCCGATCCGGCCATGGAGCAGCTTTTGCCCGCCGACAGCGTTACCATTGCCGCCTTGCTGCACGACACCTGCAAGGTTTTCAACTACGCCAAAGACAATACCGACGGGACTTTCCACCACAACTACCGTTTTCCCGTGGGACACGGCGAAAAATCGGTGATAGCCCTGCTGCGCTGCGGTCTGGAGCTAACCGACGAGGAGATTATGGCCATACGCTGGCACATGGGTCCCTACGAACTGCCCGAACGCGACACGTCGCAGGAGCGTAAGGAATACAACATCGCCATAAAACGCACTCCCCTGTGCGAACTTATACAACGCGCCGACAAAGAGGCGACAAGGGAAAATCTGAGGGAAGGAAATAAGTGAAGATGTTAAAGGACTTCCCAATGTCCACCCCTATCGGGACCGACACGACGGATTTTCTCTTGTTCTTTAAGTATTTTTATTTTTTTATCAATACTTCTTCTTGTCATATTAAGAGAAAGTGCCAATTCGACAAGAGTTATATTGGGATTATTACGCATTAAATCTAAAATTTTCTGCGAACTTTTCTGCGTACTTTTCTGCGTACTTTTCTGCGTACTGTCTTCTACATGCTTTTTGTTTCCAATCTCAATAAAACGTTCACGTTTTATTGTTGCCATAAAACCGCCCCGCACTTGTTCAAAAATGGGTATCTGCAGTTTTTCTGCTTCGAAATCGGCTTGGATTTTCTCATACCCACGCCCCCAACTCTCAATGAAACCAGCAAGATAGAAAGCATTTGCGATGAGTTTGTTCCTCGGTTGTGATTCGTGAGCTTCAAGCAAAGTCTCAACGCTCAAATTGGAAGGCAATGTACCGGGATTCCACAGTTCCACACGATTGTCCCAAATACGCATGTGTATGAACGTTCCTAGATAATCGCGATGCACAATGGCATTACAAACCATCTCTCGCAATGCATCTTCTGGAATCTCCAAATCTTCGACACGTTGCAATCCTTCATATCGAATAGGCGAAACAAGATAATTGGTACGCAAAGTGCTGATAACCTTCGACGGCATCATTATCAGTGGACAAACTATTTTGTCCTGAATAATTAAGTCTGCTTGGTTTATACCAAATCGCCCAATTTTAAAACCAGCCGACATACTCCATTTTTCAATATCTTTACCAAACAAGAGCAAAGCGGCAATTGTCAGCTGATTTTGGTCATTTATCAATTTGAGATTGCGTAATATTTTATCTGTACTATCATTTAAAACACTTTCACTCAAACGCTTGGAACGAATTGCTGAATGCAGAAAATAATCTATGGCGGAACGGTCTATATCGTCCATTGTCGCATTAGCCTGTATTGTCGCATCCCACGAAGTGTTCATTTTACGTAATATAAAGTCTTGCAGGGCTGTGCCATTCAATTCTTGAAGCGTTGAACCCGTACGATAATAGTATTTGCCTTTGAATGAAATCGGATTGCCACATTGCATAACAGAAATGGCCAAATAGTCTTTTCCATCTTGTTGCAACAAACTGACATCTGCCACAAAACCCATAGACATTATTATTTTGTTTGGGATGTCCTCCATCAACTTATCTACACCCTTTACACCGCAGACTTTTCCATTGTCATCAATGCCAATATATATTATGCCGCCTTGGGCATTTGCAAAGCCACATACCCATTTCAGATATTCGTCTTTCCAAGTCTGTTTATATTCAACATTTTGAGATTCCATATTGGGATAACGAATAAGACCATACAATATTGTGCTAACTTTCAACTTCTACAATAAAAGGCAAGGAAGAAGCTTGTAAAAATTTAGACTTAGGATTTCGGAATTATATATCCAACGGTTATACGTTTTATCCTCCGGTGTTTTTGAGGTGTTTGTTCAGAAACAAAAAAAAGTGCCATGTTTTCACGGCACTTTTTATTCTTTACATTCGCGGCCTCTGAGACGCTCTACAGCACGTCTCTACTGGACGAGGCGCACGGAGAGCCCGCAGCACCGATGGCTGCTGTACATGCCCACCTCGCCCGAACCGAAGCCGAGGCGCCACGCTTGCTCCGAGCCATCTGGCGTGGACGACCAATAGAGGCCGTAGGAACCCTCGTAGTCCACACCGCCACTGCAATTGCGGTAGCCCGCAGCGGGCAGAAATATAAAATCGCCGTTGGGTCCTACCACTTTAAAGCCTCTGCCCTCCCATATCCATTCGCAATAGTATTTCAACTCGTCGAGCTGTGCTTTGGTTGGCAAACTGTCTCCGAAACTTTTCAAAGCGTCATCGTATGTATAAAATCCGGGCTCGTTTGTGGACTTCCATAGTGTGCCGCTGGGCAGACCTAAATCGACATAACCTGCCGGGGTTATTCCTCCGCCGACGGGTGTACCGCTTCCTGTACTGTTGCTATCTTTGTCGCAACTTGCAATTGTGGCAAGTGCCATCATGCACATCACACTAAAAAAGAGTTGTTTGAATACTTTTTTCATTTTTTGAGTATTTT
>JAEEGJ010002958.1_pt1 | contig 72343 bp, 69 predicted proteins | sample 8958761 | NCBI WGS metagenome assembly JAEEGJ01 (sample SAMN16246546, study PRJNA631951) | gut metagenome | biome: gut microbiome; feature: rumen; material: RS-attached | host: Bos | place: Iran: Karaj | collected 2018-10 | reverse complement strand
AAAAAATCCGGGCGAAGGAATTTGCAATGACGCAGGAAATGCCGGAGGCCTTAATGGTGGCCGGGGCGTGCTCCCTGGAGGAACCGCAGCCGAAATTGTTGCCGGCAACCATGATGTCGCCTTCCTGTACCTTGCCGCGGAATTCCTTGTCGATGTCCTCCATGCAGTGGGCGGACAGTTCCTTCATGTCCGTGATGTTCAGGTATCTTGCCGGGATAATAACGTCGGTATCTACATTATCACCGTACTTAAAAACAGTTCCTTTTGCTTTCATGTTATTCTCCCTCCTATCCTCTGGCATATTCCAGATCGGTGATGCCGATGTCCTTCGGCTCCGCAATCTTTCCGGCTACCGCACTGGCGGCTGCCACTGCCGGGCTGGCCAGGTACACTTCACTGCCGGTGTGGCCCATCCGGCCCACGAAGTTCCGGTTGGTGGTGGCCACGGCCCGTTCGCCGTCCGCCAGGATCCCCATGTGACCGCCGAGGCAGGGCCCGCAGGTCGGGGTGGAAATCGCACAGCCCGCATCCAGGAAGATGGTGAACAAGCCTTCGTCCATGGACTGGCGGTAGATGTCCTGGGTGGCCGGAATGATGATGCAGCGCACGCCGTCCGCCACCTTGCGGCCCTTCAGCACCGCCGCCGCCGCTCTCATGTCTTCGAGACGGCCGTTGGTGCAGGAACCGATCACGACCTGCTGGATCTCCACGTCGCCGGCTTCGGAAACCGGTTTCGTGTTTTCCGGAAGATGCGGGAAGGCTACCGTCGGCTCGATCTTGGACAGGTCGATGGTATAGACTTCGTCGTATTCCGCATCCGGATCCGGGGAATAGTATTTGAACGGGCGGTTCACTCTGCCCTCTACGTATTTCAGTGTCACTTCGTCGACTTCGAAGATGCCGTTTTTGCCGCCGGCTTCGATGGCCATGTTGGCAATGGTGAATCTGTCATCCATCGTGAGGTTCTTAATTCCCTCGCCTGTAAACTCCATTGACTTGTAGAGCGCTCCGTCAACACCGATGAGTCCGATGATGTGGAGGATCACATCCTTGCCGCTCACCCACTTGGAAGGCTTGCCCACAATGTTGAACTTAATAGCCGAAGGAACCTTGAACCAGGCCTTGCCTGTAGCCATGCCTGCAGCCATGTCGGTTGAACCCACACCGGTTGAAAAAGCACCAAGTGCCCCGTAAGTACAGGTGTGTGAATCAGCACCGATTATAACATCTCCCGCAACAGTAAGTCCCTGTTCGGGTAACAGTGCATGTTCGATACCCATTTTGCCGACTTCAAAATAATTGGTTATATCATTCTTAATGGCAAATTCACGAACACACTTACAGTGTTCAGCCGATTTAATATCTTTATTAGGCACAAAATGATCGGGAACAAGGGCGATCTTATCCTTATCAAACACCCCGTTCACATTCATTTTATCCATTTCCTTTATGGCAACAGGGCTCGTAATGTCATTGCCCAATACAAGGTCAAGATCGGCCTCTATGAGCTGTCCCGCTTCAACATGATCTAAAGATGCATGATCTGCAAGGATCTTCTGAGTCATGGTCATTCCCATTCTGGTTCCTCCTTAATAAGGTGTAAAAGAAAGAATTCCGCAAGCGGAATTCTTTCAATAATATCTATCAACAATATTAGTTGTTGATGAGCTTGTCATCTTCGTTATTCCAAGAGTACAGCTTACGAACTTCTTCTCCGATCTTTTCAGCGGGATGCTCGGATGCAAGTTTTCTCATTGCCTTGAAGTGTACCTGACGTCCTGCAGGTGACATATCGAGAAGGAACTGTTTAGCAAATGATCCATCCTGGATATCTGCAAGGATCTTCTTCATTGTCTTCTTGGTCTCTTCGGTAATGATCTTAGGACCTGTTATATAGTCACCATACTCTGCTGTGTTTGAAATAGAGTAACGCATTCCTGCGAAACCTGACTGATAAATGAGGTCTACTATGAGCTTCATCTCATGAATACATTCAAAGTATGCATTTCTGGGATCGTAACCTGCTTCAACAAGAGTTTCAAAACCTGCCTGCATAAGCGCGCAAACACCACCGCAAAGCACAGCCTGCTCACCAAAGAGGTCTGTCTCTGTCTCTGTTCTGAATGTTGTCTCAAGAACGCCTGCTCTTGCACCGCCGATGGCGAGGGCGTATGCAAGTGCTTTATCAAGAGCCTTACCTGTTGCATCCTGATGAACAGCAACAAGACAAGGTACACCCTTACCTGCCTGATACTCACTTCTTACGGTGTGACCAGGTCCCTTGGGAGCGATCATTGTAACATCGACATCCTTGGGAGGATTGATGCATCCGAAATGGATGTTAAAACCATGTGCAAACATAAGCATATTGCCTGCCTCAAGGTTGGGCTCGATATCTTTCTTGTACATATCAGCCTGAAGCTCATCATTGATGAGGATCATTATGATATCAGCTTTTTTTGCAGCCTCTGCTGCTGTATATACCTCGAAGCCCTGCTTCTCAGCTTTAGCCCAGCTCTTAGAACCTTCGTAAAGACCTATAATAACATTGCATCCAGACTCCTTGGCGTTAAGGGCATGTGCATGTCCCTGACTTCCGTAACCTATAACAGCGATTGTCTTGCCTTCCAGTTCTGCAAGATTACAATCCTGCTGATAAAAAATTCTCTGTGCCATTTTCATGACTCCTTTCCTGGCGTGATGTGCCTGTGTTTATAATTTTTCCTTGGCCTAACCAAGTTAGTTTACTCAATCAACCTTCGGATATACTATATCGTCCGTTCCTCTTCTGAGTCCTGCTATACCTGTTCTTGCAAGTTCAAGAATCTCATAACCGCTCAAAAGATTAATAAATGCTTCTATCTTATCCTGACCACCGGTTATCTCAATGATAAGACCCTGTTCTGATACATCAATGATATTTGCTCTGAATACGTTTGCAAGAGAGATGACACCTTCTCTTGATTTTGCATCAGCTTTTACTTTTATAAGAGCAAGCTCACGATATACGCTCTGATCAGGCTTTAGCTCCTTTACATCGCAGACATCTACCAGTTTTGCAACCTGCTTTTCAATCTGGTTTAAGATTTCATCATCACCGTTTGCTACGATAGTAATACGGGAAACCTTGGGGTCTGCAGTAACACCTGCCGTTATTGATTCTATGTTATATCCTCGTCTTGAAAACAGCCCGGAAATTCTGCTCAGTACACCGGATGTATTTTCAACAAGGAGCTGAAAAACTCTTCTTTTCATATGATCATAACCTCTGTAATAGTCTGAAAACGTTCTTTTCTATTATATTAATCTGATATTTTATTGTCAACGGTTATTGGAAGGTGATGAATAATATTCATCTTAAAGATTAGATTTTTGAAACAATTTGCGGAAACAAATAAAAAAACCCGCCAGATCTTGATGATCCGACGGGCTTTTAAGAACTATATTATGCTTTTGCTTTCTTCTGTTTACTGAATGTCTGGATACCCTCAATAACAAGGATAACAGCAAGTATTGTCATAGCAAGAGCAAAGATGAGCTGGAACCAATCTCCCCATACAGCATCTGGTGTTGTAATTACACCGAATTTTTTGATTATTGTCTGTACAAGAGATGTAAGAGTTGCACAGAGCATGAATATCATAGGTATAAAGAACATCTTATTGTTCTTTCCAACTTCACCGAGCCATGCACAAACTGCAAGGAGTGCGATTCCTGCAAGAAGCTGGTTAGCAGCACCGAACAGAGCCCAGATTGCTGAAAGCTTAAGTCCGCCTAAGATACAGCCTATTACTACCATGAGTGTTGTACCAAACATGGGATGCGCAAGAAGCTTCCTGATTCCGCTTGCATCCTGCCATGTAGCTTCATCTTCTTTGAGGAAAAGCTCACTGAACATGAATCTTGAAAGTCTTGTACCTGTATCAAGGGATGTAAGGGCAAATACTGAAACAGCAAGAGTAAGAAGCGCTGCTATAGTGTTGTAAATACCACTTCCCTCAGGTCCGAACATTGTTGCGATACCTGCGCCAAATGCTGCCGAAGGAGAACCGAATCCACCTTCTGTATATTTAGCATAAACCATACCAACTGCTATAAGAGATATAATGCCGAGAGCAGACTCTATAAGCATTGAACCATAACCTATAGGCTTTGCATCTTTCTCACTCTTAAGCTGCTTTGATGTTGTACCTGTTGAGATAAGTGAATGGAATCCAGAACAAGCACCGCATGCAACTGTGATGAACAGTGTAGGAAATAGGAAAGATCCATTCTCAAGTTTAAATCCGTTAAATGCCGGTATTGAGAAGCTTGCACTTCCAGAAAATGCTGAAACAATTATACCGATAACAGCGATACCTATCATAGCGTAGAGAAGGAAACTAGAAAGATAATCTCTAGGCTGGAGAAGTATCCATACAGGAACCAGTGAAGCAACGGCAATGTATACGCCAATGAATACTATCCATGCTGTACGGCTCATAACAAAACCGCAATTTAGTCCGATAACAGTTATAACTATGATTCCGATGACACCACAGATTGAAGCAGGAACAGTCTTGATATTCATCTTGTTAGTTACATAGCCGTAAACAATTGCGATCAGTATGAACAGCAAAGAAATCATAGCCGTCGTCTGATTGTTTGTGGGATTACCTGTGAATCCGAACCCGCCTTCTTCTGTAAAGAATGTACCTGCAACTACGTTTACAAATGAAGCTATTACAAGTATTAGAACGAGAAGTCCGAAAATCAGGAAAAGCTTTTTAGCTTTCTGGCCCATTGTGTCGTTAATAATCTCTCCGAGAGACTTTCCGTCATGTCTAATCGAAGCGAAAAGTGAACCGAAATCCTGTAAACCGCCGAAGAAAATACCTCCGACTATACACCAAAGAAATACGGGAACCCATCCGAAAATGGATGCCTGGATAGGTCCGTTGATAGGACCTGCACCTGCAATTGAAGAAAAATGGTGTCCCATTAGGACAGCCGGAGGAGCCGCTACATAGTCAACGCCATCCTCTTTCTCGATAGCAGGAGTTTTTCTTGAGGGGTCAATACCCCATTGCTTAGCAAGCCATGATCCGTAGGTGATGTAGCCTATGATCAGCAATGCTATAGCTGCAAGAATGATTAACAGTGCTGTCATCTTTTTATCTCCTTTTCCTCTTTAAGAATATTACTAACGAGCTCTTTAAGTATCCGTGCCTGCTTATTGAAATAAACGGAACCTTCATTAAGCCCGATTGCAACCAATCTGTAGTTGGAAAACCCATAAAGGGCGAAGTTGTAATTCTTGCTGTGTTTGCTCTTTATTATAAACTCTTTAGCTTCTTCTTCGATATTATCACAAATCACTATTAGGACAGAATCTGTATTTTTATGGTCTGGACCAGGTGTGGCGTGACTTATTCCATATTCCCATGCCTTAAGATCCAGATCTTTTATGATATCATAAGTAAGATTGTCCTTAAGTGAAAAATATACATATTCAGAACTATGTATATCACCAACTTTGGCTTTCTTAATCAAAACATACTGCTCGCTCTTTGAATCGAATCTTGCTTCCGCATCAAACTCTTCTGCTACTTCAAATCTGTTGTCAGAAGTATCTTTTATGCTTACATCATAATAAACAGAATATGATTTTATGAATTGTTCAAATACATTTTTTTTATCAAGATCTTTTTTTATATCGATACGATTCCTGTTGCCGGTCATTGTAAAGCCTCGCTATCAGAATCATTACTCTTCACAGGAGCCGATGTATCAAGATTCACTGCCTTTTTGTTAAGTTCATCTATAAGCGCTCTTGCAGCTTTTTTGCCGGGGAGGGCAACTTCCATTAGTTCACGACCCTGTGCAGATATGACAAGGTACTCTAATTCTATATCCCCGTCTCCACAGCAGATATTCGCATGAAGCCTTCTTACTCTTCTGAATATCTTATCTGCATCATTATAAGAAATAAAATAGTATCTGAATCCCTTTTTTACAAATAGGTATCCATCGGAAACGATAACAGGACCGATACTATGACCGCTTTTGCATATAGATATCAGATCAGTCGAATTATTTGCATTTGTATTTGGGGAAATCAAAGATACATATTTCATAAATTTACATTGCCATTATTATCTTTCTGGCACGATCCTCTTCTACTTCAATGGCATATACATTTTCTGAGAATTCTTTTATCGATCCTATACCGTTTTGTAAAACAAATCTCAGCTTGCCGTTTTTAACTTTCTTATCAGTATAAAGCTTTTTAACAAGGTCTTCTCTGTCAATATAATCGGGTATGGCAACAGGCAAACCTGTTTTTTTAAGAAGGGCTATTACTCTGTCTTTTTCGTTTGCATTTATTAGATCAAGATCGTAAGCAAGATTAACTTCGGCAACAAGTCCAATAGAAACGGCTTCTCCGTGCATAAGTTTGTAATCACTTACCGTTTCGATTGCGCGACCTACTGTATGTCCCAGGTTAAGTATTTCTCTTAATCCTGATTCAAGCTCATCTTTCATGACAACTTCATACTTTATCCTAACATTCTCACGAGCTATATGCATGCAGGCTTCCTTATCAAGAGAAAGGATCCTGCCAATATTCTGCTCGAGATATTCAAAAAATGAAGCATCAGCTATACATGCGTGCTTTATTGTTTCAGCTAGACCATCGATTATCTGTCTGTTTGACAGAGTTTTCCATGTCATTATATCAAGGTATACTTTTTTAGGTTGATTGAATAAGCCAATAAGATTTGTAGCAAGTGGTGTGTCCACGGCGGTCTTGCCACCAACCGAGGCATCAGCTGCAGCAAGCAGAGTCGTTGCATAATTAATAAAGGGAACACCACGACCGTAAGTACCGGCTAAAAAACCGGCAAGATCAGTTACTACTCCTCCACCGACTGCTATGATAGCGCAGTCACGTCTGTAGCCTTTTTCAAGCATCTGATCCTCAATCAGAGCTTTGGTTTCGCGTGTTTTGCTTTTTTCACCTTCGGGAAAAACGAAAATATCAGTATTGAAACCGGCATTTATCAATTTGGCCGAAATTGGTTTTGCATAAAGCTCATTAACGACATCGTCTGTTATTATTGCAAATCTCTTTGTTTTTCCAAGAAGTCCGTTCTTTATATCTTCAACAAGCCTATCCTGCAAATTAAAATCAACGACTATGTCGTAGCTGTCATCTATGATCTTTTTTAGATCAACTCGAAATATACTCATGAATCCCCTTCTGGCTGTAGTTATTCTTCAGAGCATTTCTGAAGAGCAAGACAACCGGTTCTGGCAACTTCAATAATACTAACACCTGTGAGCATCTTTATAAACAGAGCCGTTCTTTCAGGTGTATCACACATCTGGATAATCATATGTGTCTTGCTCATATCGACAATAGAAGCACCCATGATATCACAGTTTTCCATGATATCTCTTCTGGTATTTTTATTGTATTTTAACTTGATGAGCATAAGTTCTCTGCTTATGGCACTTGGTTCATCAAAAGTCTTAACCTTGATTACATCAAGCTTTTTATTCAGTTGTTTTTCAATCTGTTCAATTGTGCGCTCATCTCCGCTGCTGACTATTGTCATACAGGATACATCGGGATTGTCAGTCTCTCCAACAGCAAGGCTGTCAATATTGAAACATCTACGACTGAACAATCCTGCTACTTTGCATAAAACACCGGATCTGTTTTCGACCAGAACGGAATATATTCTTTTCATACCTTATCTCCCTAGCAGTTTGCCAAAGGATTTATCATGCATTCCATAAGATATCTTGTGTCATCCTTTAGGAATTTCTTGATAGCTCCGTCAACTTCATCCATATTATTAACTCTGATGAATGGCATATCATAAGCGGCAGCGAGTTTTTCAAGATCAGGATTACCGCTAAGATCTACAACCGAATAATTATCTGCATAATTATAATGCTGAAACTGTCTTACCAATCCGAGATAACCATTATTGAATACGATTATTTTAACAGGCACGTCATTCTGTCGTATAGTTGCGAGTTCGCACATACTCATCTGGAATGATCCGTCACCGCATACTGCAACTACCTGCTTATCCTTTGCTGCCATTTTTGCTCCCATAGCAGCGGGAATTGAATATCCCATTGTTCCCATGCCACCGGTTGTCAAAAACTGGCCATTAACAACTCTTGCATATCCGCATGACCACATCTGATTCTGGCCTACATCAGCAACATAGATTGCATCATCATCCATGGCCTCGGTGAGCTTTCTTATGAAAGCGGGAGCGTCAACGTATTTTGAGTTTTGAGCCGGTTTGTCACCAAGTCTTGATTTGTATTCTGCGAGTTTTTCAAGCCATTCTGTGTAATCAGCGTCATATTCCTTAACCAAAAGATCATCAAAAATATAATATGCATCACCGACAAGAGGTATTGATGGACCAGCATTTTTACCTATCTCAGCCGGATCTACATCTATATGAATCATTATCTTGTCCTTGGTGATAAGATCAGGCTGGTTTACTGCTCTGTCAGCAACTCTTGCACCAACTACCATTATGACATCGCATTCGGCTACTGCCCTGTTTGCGTACGCCTTGCCATTATTGCCGACCATTCCAAAGTATAAAGGATGATCGGTAGGTAAAACTCCTATTCCCATCATCGTTGAAACAACGGGAATGTTATGTTTGGTGGCAAACTCTTCAAGCTTGTCTCCGGCATCTGATAAAAGAACTCCACCACCTGCATAAATCAGAGGTCTTTTAGCTTTTTCAAGTTCTTTTATCACCTTGTTGATCTGGACCATATTGCCTTTTACGGTAGGCTTGTATGTTCTCATATTGACTTCACTTGGGTATGTGAATCTTTTCACTTCTGCTTGCTGCATATCAATGGGAACATCAATGAGCACAGGCCCTTTTCGTCCTGTATTGGCTACATGAAAAGCTTCCTTCATAATACGAGGGATATCGTCGACATCACGAACAAGATATGAATACTTAACAAATGATTCACATGCTCCGGTGATATCTGCTTCCTGAAATACATCCCCGCCCATAAGCTCACTCTTGACCTGACCGGTAATACAAACAAGAGGAATGCTGTCAGCAAACGCCGTTGCGATACCCGTGATCAAGTTGGTTGCACCAGGACCGCTGGTTACAGCACACACTCCGGGTATGCCTTTCTTTACTCTGGTATATCCGCTGGCGGCATGAGCAGCTGACTGCTCCGTTCTAACAAGAGTGGAATGTATTTTCCCGGAGGCTCTTACAGCTTCGTAAAACGGAGCTATAGCAACACCCGGATAGCCGTATATTTCAGTAACGCCTTCTTCAATAAGGCATTTTACCATTATATCTGCACCGGTCATATCTTTTCTCCCTAATCCTAATTAATCATGTATTAAAAAGTATACACTTAAATATTTATCATGTAAAACATCATCAGAATTTCTTAAAGAAATTACTGAGAGGTTGTACTACATTTCCAAGGTCTTCAATAGCTTGATTAAGACCTTCAAAATCAATAGAATTTATGTTGTCAAAGGCTGTAACCAGACTTTCCGAACTATCATTGACAAGCTTCGTGACGGATTCAAGAGTTGTTTCCATTGTATCAATAGTAGATGTCATGTCATTCATTATCGATTGCGCCTGTTCTAATGTATCATTCGCAGTCAGCATTGTATCTTCTGCAACTTTTAATGCGTTTAAAACCGAAGGAATAACGCATGCAAAAAGAACAACGAACAAGGCCATCAAAAGCGCTGTCACTCGTGACCACATGAGTCGTTTTTTGTTAAGATCTCTTATCTGCTTTAAATAATCAAGAGTTTCGTTGTTGTTTTCCATGATATCTGTTCCTTTCTGATATTCAACTCAAGAGACCATATTAAGAAGTCTCTGACATAGTTTTACTGCAGCTGCAGCATCCTTACTGTAACCATCGGCTTTTATTTCATCAGCGTAGTGTTCGCTGGTTACTGCACCACCAATTACGACCTTGGCTTTAAGACCATTCTCTTTCACAAGATTATTGACTATTTCCATCTGTTTCATAGTAGTAGTCATAAGAGCTGATAATGCGATTATATCGGCATCATACTGTTTTGCAGCTTCGATTATTCGCTCTTTAGAAACATCCTTACCAAGATCTATAACATTGAAACCATAGTTCTTGAGCATTAGTGCCACAAGATTCTTGCCTATATCATGGATATCTCCTTCAACTGTGGCGATAACTATGACAGGCATCTCATCCTTGTTTGAACCGCTTGATAACAGTGGCTCGAGAATCTCAATCGACATCTTCATAGTCTCTGCGCTCGAAATGAGCTGAGGCAGGAAATACTTCCCTTTTTCAAACAGATCGCCGACTTCATTTATTGCAGGTATCAGTACATCATTTAAAAGAAACTGAGGTTCACATCCTGCATCTATACAATCATTGGTTATCTTTTCTACTGTATTCTTTTTCCCTTTTAATACTGCTGACCTTAATTCGTCTTCCGGCTTTACTTCGCTTGTTTGAGAAGCCTGTTTGGAATATGAAGCAGCAAGTGATACATTGCCTCCGGACGAATCTATACCTGCTTCAGCCAAAGCGTTCATCTTTTCTATATAGATTGTATCTGAATCCTGCTTATTACGCAGAAGATTTGCTGCCAGTGCTGTGCTCATCAACAGATTCTGGTTCGGATTTGATATGGCCATTGTAAGACCGTTGGCTATTGCCATGCTTAAAAATGTAGCATTAATATATCCTCTTTGAGGAAGGCCGAAGGAAATGTTGGATAGTCCGCATGTTGTTGCAAAGCCATTCTCATAACAGTATTTTATGGTTTCGAGAGTTTCGATACCGGCATTTTTATTGGCACCGACAGTTGCTACAAGTCCGTCAACAACAATATCCTCTTTTTTGAATCCAAGCTTTAGAGCCTCGTGGCTAACAGTGTTAATAATGTCTATTTTTTCATCAAGGCTTTCAGGCAGACCCTTATCTGAAAGAGGCAACAAGATGAACATTGCACCGTATTTCTGAGCAATCTTCAAAAGAGCATCTCTTTTATGACTTTCGTTAGATATTGAGTTGATCAGTGCTCTTCCGGGATATTTTCTTAGTGCAGCTTCAATGATATCTACATGTGATGAATCAATACATAACGGCAACTGCGTGACTGTTGAGAGTTCATCGATGGTTCTTAACATGAGTTCTTTTTCATCAACTCCGCTCATTCCAAGATTTACGTCAAGCAATGATGCTCCGTTGGCCTCCTGCTCTGTAGCAAATTCAAGTGCCTTTTCGATATTGCCTTCCAATAGCTGGGCTTGAAAAGCCTTCTTTCCGGTAGGATTAATCCTTTCACCTACGATCATGAAACTATCATCAAGAGTAAAAGAAACAGTTTTTCTTTCGCTCGTCAGATAATGAGTATTCGGTTTTCTTTCTATATTGATCTGCGATTTTACAAATCTCTTGTCAGATACCGCTTTTATATAGTCAGGATTGGTCCCGCAGCATCCACCGATGATTGTGGCCCCAGCATCGATAATATCCTGCATTTCATTTGCAAAGTTTTCGGGAGTATTGTCATAAACGGTGTCACCGTTATCATCAAGTCTGGGTATACCTGCATTGGGTTTGGCTATTACAGGAATATCAACAACCTCTCGCATTGCTCTAACATTTGCGCTCATATCCTTGGGGCCTGTAGAACAGTTTGTTCCTATAGCATCAACACCAAGACTTGCGAGGGTGATTGCCGCTGTTTTTGCATCCGTTCCTAGAAGCGTTCTACCGTCAGATTCAAATGTCAGGGTAGCCATTATCGGAAGGTCACAGGATTCCTTGATTGCGATAACACAGGCACGTGTTTCCTGAACACTCATCATTGTTTCAACAATAAAAAGGTCGACACCACCTTTTATAAGCGCATTTGCCTGTTCTTTATATATATCTATGAGCTCTTCAAAATCCATAGGCCCCATGGGCTTAAGCATAATACCGGTCATTGTCATATCTCCTGCGATATAAACCTTATGATCGGCATTTTCAACTGCTTTTCTGGCATTTTCAACTAGACCAATATTAATCTCTTCAAGCCTGTCTTCAAGTCCGTGTTCAGCTAACTTGGGTCTGTTTGCTGTAAATGTCGGTGCATAGACAATATCAGCACCTGCATTGGCATATGCTGACTGAATAGACATCTGAACATGAGGATTATCTATCATCCACGCTTCAGGACATACTCCCTGTGGCATGCCTTCTTTAATGAGACATGAACCCATACCGCCATCAAGAAGTACTATTCTTTTTTGAGTTAATTCTTTAAATTCCTGTTTAGTCATATTAATTCCAAATAATTCAAAAACACCAAAGATCCTTGCAAATACATGAACCTTTGGTGTCTGATTACTTACTTTGTATTTTCACCGTTCTGAGCATTTTCTGTTTCTGAAAACTCGTTCTCATCGCTTTGTGGTTCGTACTCATCATAGAGATCTGCATCATCGTCACTTTCTGTATCGCTGTTTTCAATGCTTTCAACCTCCGGAGCAACTGTATCCTCATTTACAGGATTAAAATCGGTAGCTTCTTCTTCAGTTATTGATACACCCTCACCTTCAGGTACACCACCCTGCAAGATTACGGATATATAACTGACTCGAGTTAATGCTCTATCATAATTCTGTTTGGCCATATCGACAAGCTGTTCATCAGCGTTATCGGGATCGGCAGCCCATTCTTTATAAAGCCTGTCAGCTTCCTGCATATATGTATATGCATCATCTGCGAGTTCTTCGCAGCCACTAAAGTTTTTGGGTACCTCAAGTTCTGACATAAGTCTGAACTGTTCAGTAAGCTTATCCAGCTGATCACAAACAAGCGCTGGAGCCTGAGTTTTTGATTCATCAATAAGATCTATTGTTTCTGTGATAATGGAAATATTACCTTGAAAAGCCATCATGCCATCATAATATGCTTCAAGTTTTTCAGTATTTCCGCATCCACATAAACAGGAGATGCTAATTACAGCTAATATTATACAAAACTTTTTCATATCTCTCCCATATCTATATAATGTGTATATTTATAAAGTATACCACAACATATAATAACACATTATCAGTAAAGTGGGTAGTATTTTGTTAAATCACACAAAAAATATAAGGCAAAACCATAGAGGTTTTGCCTTATCCTATCCTCTGAAAAATGAACATTTCCTGATTATGATGTTAACAAAAAAGAATGAGTTATACAATAATTTCAAACAAAAACAGGGATGCCTAAGCATCCCTGTAAATCAATGATATTTTGATTTTAATTAGAATTTTCCAGCCTTTGCTGCTTCTTCAATTGAAACAGCAGTTGAAACTGTCATACCAACCATAGGGTTATTACCAGCACCGATAAGACCCATCATCTCTACGTGTGCAGGAACTGATGAAGAACCAGCGAACTGTGCATCTGAATGCATACGTCCCATTGTATCTGTCATGCCGTATGAAGCGGGACCAGCAGCCATGTTATCGGGATGAAGTGTACGTCCTGTACCGCCGCCTGAAGCAACTGAGAAATACTTCTTGCCAGCTTCAACTCTTTCCTTCTTGTATGTACCTGCAACGGGATGCTGGAATCTTGTAGGATTAGTTGAGTTACCTGTGATAGAAACATCAACATTTTCTTTCCACATGATAGCAACGCCTTCGCAAACATCGTTAGCGCCATAGCAGTTAACCTTTGCACGAGGTGAATTTGCATCCTTTGAATAGCACTTGCGAGATACTTCCTTAACTGTATTAGTGTAAGGATCATATTCAGTCTCAACAAATGTGAAACCATTAATACGTGAGATGATCTGAGCAGCATCCTTACCAAGACCGTTAAGAATAACTCTTAAGGGCTTTGTACGAACTTTGTTTGCCTTTTCTGCAATACCAATAGCACCTTCAGCTGCAGCGAATGACTCGTGACCTGCAAGGAATGCGAAGCATTCTGTCTCTTCTTCGAGGAGCATCTTGCCTAAGTTTCCGTGTCCAAGACCAACCTTACGTGTGTCAGCAACAGAACCGGGGATGCAGAAAGCCTGGAGGCCTTCACCAATTGCAGCAGCTGCATCAGCAGCTCTTCTGCAGTTTTTCTTGATAGCGATAGCTGCACCTACAGTATAAGCCCATTTAGCGTTTTCAAAACAGATAGGCTGGATACCTTCGATCAGATGATAAACATCGATACCTGCAGCATCACAAATTTCTTTACATTCTTCTATTGATCCGATGCCATACTCTTTGAGCTTGGCAAGGATCTGAGCTTCTCTTCTTTCATATGATTCAAATAAAGCCATCTTAAAATCCTCCTTAGTCCTAAACTCTTGCTCTTAAACTTCTTTGTCTGTTCTAGGATCAATGATCTTTGCAGCATCCTGCACGCGACCATACTGACCTGAAGCCTTATCAAGAGCTGTCTGAGCATCGTCACCCTTCTTGATGAAATCCATCATCTTTCCAAAGTTAACGTATTTGTATCCGATGATCTCATTATCTTCATCAAGTGCAATACCTGTAATATAACCATCTGTGAGTTCAAGATATCTAGGACCTTTTGCAAGAGTACCGTAAGTTGTACCAACCATAGAACGAGTACCTTTACCAAGATCTTCAAGACCAGCACCTATTGCAAGACCGTCCTCAGAGAATGCAGACTGTGAACGTCCGTATACTATCTGGAGGAAGAGTTCTCTCATAGCTGTGTTTATAGCGTCACATACAAGGTCAGTGTTGAGTGCTTCCATAACAGTTCTTCCAGGAAGAATTTCAGCAGCCATAGCTGCAGAATGTGTCATACCAGAACATCCGATAGTCTCAACAAGAGCCTCCTGGATGATGCCGTCCTTAACGTTAAGAGAAAGCTTACATGCTCCCTGCTGAGGTGCGCACCAGCCGATGCCGTGTGTATATCCGCTGATATCCTTAACCTCTTTTGCCTTTACCCATTTTGCTTCTTCGGGTATTGGTGCACATCCGTGATTAACACCCTGCTTAACGGGGCACATCTCTTCAACTTCTTTTGAATAAATCATGTGTGAAACTCCTTTCGATTTTATATATCCTTTGGCACCACATTTGAGTGATGGCGCAAAGTTTTATCCGCAACAAATATTTTGCCACATAAATACTTAAAAATCAACGAAATTGTGTTATTTTGCAAAGCCTATTACTTCACCCATTCTTACAGGTGTTTCCATATTGTTATCAGTAGCCTCGAAGAGTTTTTCATCAAATGAGGCTTTGCTGTTTTTAACTAGAAGAACAATCGTAGAGCCACCGTACTTGAAATAACCCTTTTCTTCTCCGCGTTCAACACCGGCTCTGCCGTGGTGATTATGGATCTTTCCGACCAACATGGCGCCTACTTCCATCATCAGCATAGTACCGAAATTTTCGGTTTTGATCAGAGTATATTCTCTGCTGTTTTCAGTGAATACCGGTATGTTTCTTAAGGCTATAGGTCTGACTGTATGCAATATGCCGTTGATATGGATATTAATGCCTTTCTTGCCATTATCAGGATAACAGTATCTGTGATAGTGGTTGACACAGAGTCTGAATACAAGACAAGTTCCGTTCTGATACATATCTGATACTCTCTTATCCTGAACTAAATCTTCTATACTGTATTCACTCTGTTTGATGGGAATAATTAGACCGTCATGAATATGATATGCACTTAACAGACCATCACATGGAGCTATCAGATGCGATGGATTCTTGTCTATCGGACGGTTGCACTTTTTTATTCTTCGCGTAAAAAAATCGTTGAAGCATCTGTAGTCTTCACCGATATATTCAGACATATCAATATTGTTCTTCTCAATAAAACTATCAATCAGACCTGTGGAAGCAGCGGATTCCATATAAATACCGGCAATTTTAGAAACCGATCTCATAGTCAGAAACTTTAGTATTATTCTTCCGGGAACGGTCTTGTAGAGGAAAAAAAGACTCTTAGTGTCTTTGGGGATTTTAATAGGTGCTTCCATTTAACTACCTCTGGAAAAACTGCCATGCAATGAATAGAATGATAAATTCAACAATGCCTATACCGACCATGACCATAATTCCTTTGAATCCGGGTTTTTTAATCTGAATTTTTGATAGGAATGCAAATCCAAGTACGATCATGAATGCAAAATAAACCATCGTTATATCAACAGGTAGAATATACTGGAAAAGCATGACTGTCGGAAATACAAGAGATGCACTGGTAACAGGTACACCGCAATAGAATTTCCTTACACCGTCCTCACACTTTTGACGCTCCTCTTCTTCTACATTAAAATATGCCAGTCTGATCATGGCTGCGAGCATATATAAGAGCATGAGGGTAAATAAAAGGACACAAAGTGAATTCTCAAATTTGCTGGCATTAGGCGTTTTAGGCAAATCAGGTATAAACTCACTCCTTCTGATGAGAGCGTCACCTATACATGCAGGCAATACACCAAAAGCAACCAGATCCGTGAGGGAATCTATCTGAATACCGAATTTGATCTCGGCATCCTTTCTGTCTTTTTTTGTTCTGGCAACTTTTCCATCGAATGCATCACATAGACCGCAAAACATTAAAAAGAATATACCAAGATACGGATGCCCTTCACCGTGAAGGGAAACGAATATACCAAGTCCAGCAGATAATAGAGATAAATATGTCAGTATAACAGTGTAATCATAAAATCCAAGAAACATATTTGGACAGACCTTTCAATTATTAAATATCAGTGAAAAGATTTTCAACATCAACACTTATCAGCAAAGCTTCACCCTTATTATCTCTGCCGGAAATCCAAGAATAAAGGTTCAGCACGAGTTTGCATGTTGAAAAGTTGAACGTAGAAACTCTCTCGTTCGCTTTGGGATCATTTATATCCATTTTCCTGAGAGGACAGTCAGCACATTCTACTTTGTTGTTGTGAAGTACCTTGTAGCATTTCTCTCCTATAGCAGATACTCCCGCCTGTTCAATTGCTGAAGAATTCATATATTCTATGCAATGATTCTTAGAATCAATGATATAGATATCAGCCGGAATGCCTTCAAACATCTCGATCTTGGACATGAGATCTTTTGAGGCCATGAATCTGCTGGCGATCAGTGCATAAGAAATTATCGCTCCAATCTGATTGGATATCTTTGCAAGTTCATTTAGGTTTATACGTGAGCCGTCATCTTCGGAATTCTCAAAAACCACTCCGCCGATAAACTTTCCTTCATCCTTAACTGCAAAGTACAAAAGCTCACAATCTCCCATGTCACGCATGTACTGTATGATCTCGGGATCAGTATATGGATCATCAAGCCTTACAAGAACACATTCGTCGTAATCATCATGTAAGCGTGAAACGAGATCCTGTTTTAAGGCATGTACAAGATCCAGATTGGGGTATTCATAACCGGGGATAGTAAATTCCATCTTTTTTGCATCATAGAAGGAATGTTCTCTTGAGGTTATGATAAATGCCCTTGAAAAACCATAATATAAGCAGAATATCTCAAGTATTGAGTTTATAGATGAGTATATATTTGAATCATATCTGAACAGCTGTCTTGAGACATCCATGATATATTTGTCCCAGTCATTGTCCTTCATTACACGATAATCTATCTCACCGTAAAAACCGTTTAATACAAACTCTGAAAATTTTGCTTTTGTCAGAGCAGATTCATAGATCCTGTATCCGTTTTTGCCGTTGGCTTTTGCTCTCATAAGAGCCTGATAAGCCTTATCCTTCAATTCATCGTATGTATTTCCGTGAAATGGATAAACAGAAACACCGATAGATGAAGTGATCGTGATATCGTTCACTTTGATTTCGGATACGGATCTTAAGATATTTTCGCATAGTTTTTCAACATCAGTGATAGCTCTGATATTCCTTATAAGAACGGCATATTCGTCCCCTCTCAGTTTGGCTACGATATCAGTTCCCTTAAAGAATTCACTGAGTTTGCTGCTTATCAGATCAAGTATCTCATTGCCACCTTCTATACCGATAGTGGTATTTATATCAGCGAAATTATCGAGGTTAAATATTAGTAATGCATGAATGATACGGTCTTTTTCCGCTTTAATGACTGTATTTATCAGTTCTTCAAGTTCGTTGTAGAATAATAATCCATGATCCATAGACTACCCTCTTTTAGAAGCAATAACACCTTTTTCCTTGTAGATGCTGCGGGGAGGAATGACACCTCTTACGCAGCTGGTAGGATAAATATTTGTATCCTTGCAAATAACCGTTCCGGGATTCAAAACACTGTTACAACCGACTTCAACACCATCGGCTAACATTGCACCGACCTTTTTTATCCCGGTCTCTATCAACTCTTCACCATTTTTGATAACGACTAATGTTTTATCTGATTTTACGTTTGATGTAATCGAACCGGCACCCATATGGGAGGCGAAACCAAGTATCGAGTCACCGACATAGTTGTAATGAGGTACTTGAACCTTATTAAATAATATCACATTCTTAAGTTCAGTGGAATTACCGACAACCGCTCTTTTGCCTACTATAGCACTACCTCTGATAAATGCGCAGTGCCTGATTTCGGCTTCTTCGTCAATGATGCATGGACCGCCTATATATGCCGAATCAAACACTTTGGCGCTTTTGGCTATCCATATGTCATCACCTCTTTTTTCATATATATCCGAGGGAAGGCTGTTTCCCAGTTCTACTATATATTCTTTGATATGAGGCAAAACCTCCCAGGGATAATCGAACTTCTCAAGAAAATCCTTTGCTATAGTCTCATCGAGAGAATACATATCCTTAATCTTGATGTTTTCCATTTATGTATTATCATTCCTTCCATGATTTTTTGAATTATAACATATGATCAGTAATACTTCTTAACAACACTAAAATTGTTGTTCAGTTGAGCTCTTGTGACTTTTGACTGTTTTACGGTATCTGTCCTTCTGATCACAAAATCATTCAGTTTTATAAGATACTCATCAGATGTGATGGTTCCGTTTGCAACGCCTGTAAGACCCTTCTCCCAGCTTGCCGTAAGTTCTGGATTTAACAAAGGCTTGATGGAAGCATTAACTACTTCAAAGATCAATTCTCCTAAAAGAGTCGGTGTGATTATCTGTGTTTTGTTATTTATCGAAAGATAACCATTGTTTACTAGTTTTTTAAGGATTTCTGCACGGGTTGCACTAGTTCCTATTCCGCTTCCCTTTATCTGAGCACGCAGTTCTTCATCTTCTATCAGTTGACCTGCGTTTTCCATAGCAAGAATGATTGAACCCGAATTGTATCTCTTAGGAGGACTTGTTTCACCTTCTTTTATACTGATATCGGAAATAAGAACAGCAGCCCCCTTTTTTACCGAGATAAGAAATTTTTCGAGTTTTTCATCAGCATCCTGCTCAAGTTCATCTTCACCAGCTTTTGCTTCTTTTTTGGTTTTAGGTGATTCATCTGTATTCTTTGAAAAAGAGTACTTCATCACTTTCATATACCCTTCATCTAAGAGAGCTTTATAATTTGAAAAGAAGCTTTCAGTACCGATGAGCGTTTCAAGACTGATCTTCTGATATGTTGCAGGCTTATAGAATATGGCAAGAAATCTTCTGACGATAATTTCATAAACCTTTCTTGATACATCAGAAAGATTCTGAAGATTTGAAAGCCCTTGACCTGTTGGTATTATTGCATAGTGATCAGTTATCTGTTTGTCGTTTACATATCTGGATTTCGATAGTTTCTGATGTGATTTGGTTTGCAAAATCTCATCTACAAAAGGGCGAACCATGTTTATGCCCTTTAATCCGTTAAGATTCTTTGTTATCTCGTTTGCTACAGCAGTGGATAAAACTCTTGCATCTGTACGAGGATAAGTAGTCATCTTTTTTTCATATAATTCCTGAGCTATTTGCAGTGTCTGATCAGGGCTTATCTTGAAAAGTTTTGAACAGTCATTCTGAAGCTCAGCAAGATTATACAAAAGGGGAGCGTTTTTGTTTTGCTTTTTTTTATCTATATTGACAATGCATGCATCATCAAAGCTTTTTATATATTCAATAAAAGAATCGGCATCTTCTTTTTTTGTAAATCCGTTTTCCTTGTAGAGGTTGGGTGCACCAAAATACTTGCTTGCGGGAGTTACTTTCCATTCACCGATATAAGAAACAGGTTCACTGCTCATATCCTTATCACTAAAGACGGCATTGATCTTATAAAACGGGGTTTTTACAAAATCTCTGATCTCTCGTTCCCTTTTGACTACCATACCCTGTACACAGGTCATGACACGTCCTACGGCAATAACCGTGTTTTGACTCTTCATGAAATCAGTAATATAATTGCCGAATTTTAATGTCAGCGCACGTGAGAAATTAATTCCCATGAGATAATCTTCCTTAGCTCTTAAATAAGCAGCATCGGAAAGCTTATCATACTCCTTCATATCTTTCGCTTCTCTTATACCTCTAAGGATCTCATCTTCTGTCTGCGAATCAATCCATACACGCTTTAGAGATGCGTTATGGTTGTATCCGGCTTCCTGCATTACAAGACGCTGGATATATTCACCTTCTCTACCTGAGTCGCCTGCATTATATATTACATCGATATCGGACCTGTTAAAAAGACTCTTGATGATATCGAATTGAGATTTTACATTCTCGATTATCTGATATTTGTATACCTCGGGTACAAAAGGAATAGTTTCAAGATTCCATCGTTTCAAGGCTGGATCATATGCATCTGGATAACACATGGTCACAAGATGTCCCACACACCATGTGATCACATAATTTTCGGATTCCATATAACCATTATGCTTCTTCATATTCTCTTTAAGAGCAGAAGCAAATTCTCTGGCAACTGAGGGCTTCTCTGTTATAATAAGTTTTTTTCCCATATCACATATTATCCAATGTAACCAGAGTTATATTTTTCTTACTGCTTGAAGCGAATTTTAGCTTTTCATCGAATCCCTGAGCAGAGATGAGCATACAGTAATCAGCTCTTATACGAGCCTGTTTTGCACAGAATAAAAGCCATTCATAGTCATCAAATCTGATCATAGGTTTCTCCCAGTTGCATAAAACCAAAAGTGTATTACCGTTTTCATCGCTAGCAACGAAATCGATAGTACCAAGCTTGCCGATCCATCTTCCGAGTTTGCTATACCTTATAGGCAGATTGCCGTAGGCATTCTGAGAATCAAGATACTCTCTGCATACAAGCGGGAAAAACTTGGAAGTATACTTCTTTAGATTCGGCTTGATGTGCTTTTCATAGAATGCTGCTCTGCTGTCTGTTTCAAGTTCATCTTTAAACGGGAAAAGATATTTGTATGTAAAATCAACATAGTTTATGCATATATCGTATATGCCTTTTTGAGTATTGCTTCGACCTTCTGTATCAACAGAGAATTCCTTCGATACAAATCCGAGCTCCATAAGATTCTTAATATATACACTTATCTTTGCACGTGAAAAAAGAGTATGATTATACAGATCGTTTAATTTGTTCTTACCTGAAGCCAGTGCACATAGAATAGTATTGTACACACCGGTCTCACGCAGCTCTTTTTTAACCGCTTCTTCGCCATATGTAAGAAGAACTGAATTTGTATCCAGAATATTATTTATGATATTCTCTCTTAATCCCTTGTTCTTATCAAAATATGTCCAAAGCTTTGGGATACCTCCGAGAATAGCGTAGCCTGATACACATTCATCAAACTTCATCTTAGAGAAATACTCTCTGAATGAACTGAATCCAAGCTCCTTGACCTTGAAGAAACCGGTTATATGCTTCGCGTCCATGCCGATCTTCTTGACCATGCTGTTTTCTACCCATTCAATTGAAGAGCTTATGAGTATAACAAAGTAAGCTCTTTCACTTTCAGTAAGGAACTTGAAAAGCTGTGAGGTGAACTCTGTCGAATATTTGATCAGGTACTGAAATTCATCAAATACCAGAACTCTCTTAGAACCATCATCCTCAATATTGTCTATTGAACTGAACAGAGATGCAAAATCGGGGTATTCAGTAAGGTTAAGCTCCTTATGTGAATAATTTGCCCAGTGATATAACTGCTCTCTTTCAAAAAGAGGTTTGCATTCAAAATAAAGAGCACCTGGCGTATCTTTCGCAAATTCTCTTACAAGCGTTGATTTACCGACACCCTCAAGTCCGTACATTATCATTACCTGATCGTCGGCTCTCATATAATATTGATTAAGTAAGTTTATTTCTGCGTCTCTTCCTATCAGCATATCTTCACCCAACCCTTATGCGGTCAATTATGAATTCTTAACATCTGTCTTATCAAGTAATGCATCTATCTCCTCAAACTTCATCGGCTTACCGAGATAGAAGCCCTGGATGTTTTCACATCCGATATTCTTTAACAGTGAATACTGAACTTCCTGTTCTACACCTTCGGCAATCGTGTCGAAACCAAGTTTTTTGCTCAGATCAATGATAGATTCAGCTATCGTTCTTGTAGATCCATCGGTAACGACATCGTCAATGAATGATTTGTCGATTTTTAAAGTATCAATAGGTAATTCCCTTAAATATGAAAGAGATGAAAAACCTGTACCGAAATCATCCATGGAAAATCTTATGCCGAAGTCCTTTAGCAATTTCATCTTGTGGATAATCTCTTCCATGTTATCGATGAATACGCTTTCTGTTATCTCTAGCTCGACATTTGTCGGACTTATTCCGTATTTCTTGATTATCGAGATAAGATACTTAACAAAGTTCTTATTCTTAAACTGGATAGATGAAACATTTATGGAGAGTAAAAAGTCTTCCATGTTGTTATGCTTTTCTTTCCATCTTGACAGATCAGATAAGCATTCCTCTATTATCCAGTCACCAAGCAAGAGAATGGAACCGTTTTTTTCGGCAATAGGTATAAATGTTTCGGGGCTTACTAGCTTTCCGTCTTCATCACACCATCTAACTAATGCTTCAACACCTCTCAACTCTTTCGTATTGGTGTCATACTGAGGCTGATAGTACATCACAAAGTTCTGATTCTTCAGAGCCTTGCTCATCTTTTTTTCAATTTCTATATTGCCGATGAACTCATCTATTATAGGCTTGTCGTAATACTGAACATTATTCTTGCCTTTGTTTTTTGCTTTAAGCATTACGATCTCGGCTAAATTGATCAGTTCGAGATAATTATTTGTACTTTCGGGATATTCTGCGACACCTACGCTTACTGTTAGCGTTACTTCTTTCCCACTCACAAGCTTTATTGGAGTGCGCATAATCTCTCTTATCCTGTCGACGATACTCTCAACGCTCCTTCTTCCGACAGGATCGTATATTGCCATGCAGAAGATGTCACTGTTGAAATGAGAAATGATGAGGTTTTCATCCATCATTTTCTTGAAGGATAATCCAATCGACTGAACAACTTCATCTCCTTCAAGTATTCCCATTCCGTCGTTGACTTTTCTGAAATCGTCAACATCTATGAAAAGGATGCTGACTACAGCATTGTTCTGCTCGGCTTTTGCAACCATCTCTCCTAGCGATAACACGAAGTAGTTCCTGTTATACAAACCTGTAAGAGAATCGTAGTAAGCCATATAAGTCAATTCATCATTCTGATTCTTGTATTTAGTTACATCAGTGAAAACAATGATCTTCCAGACCGGTATGCCTGCATTATCATACAGAACATTTACATTTGAATTAACGTATAGATTTTTATCCCTCATCTTGAATTCGAAGGATGATTTTTCTTCACCGGTCTTTTCAAGATTTAAAGTACGATAAATACCTTCAACAAATTCATCGTCAGCCAGATCAACGATCTGACCGACGCTTAAGAATTTGCCAGGTTCAAAATCAAAGAAATGTGACCAGTTTCCTAAAACATAAGGCTTTTTCTCTTCGTAGTCGAAGTAGATAAATGCGCTTTCGGATATATCACAGATATTCTTAAGAATCCCCTCGCTCTTAGCCAGTTTTGTGTTCATGGCCGAAAGAAGGCTTATCTGATAGCTGTTATCTTCATTCATCAATAGTAATCCCCAATACTTTTTGCAGCTTGCTCTTAATTATTTTTTAGTAATATAGCCTTGAGCCTTTAATAACTCTGCGCATAGAACTGCACCACCTGCAGCGCCTCTTACAGTATTATGTGAAAGACCGATAAATTTCCAGTCATAAACCTTATCCTCGCGAAGACGGCCTACAGATACACCCATACCATGTTCGTAATCAACATCGAGCTTAACCTGAGGTCTGTTATCATCTTCAAGATATTGAATAAACTGCTTTGGAGCGCTGGGAAGCTCTAACTCCTGTGGAAGTCCGGAAAACTCTTTGAGCTTCTGTATAAGCTGTTCCTTACTGGGCTTCTTTTTGAATTTAACAAATACAGCTGCTGTATGTCCGTTAAGAACGGGAACTCTTACGCACTGACAGGTAATAACAGGTGACTGGGCAGGTTTGATCTCGCCGTCAACTATTTCACCCCATAGTCTTAGAGGTTCCATTTCACTCTTTTCTTCTTCTCCTCCGATGTAAGGAATTACATTTTCGATCATCTCAGGCCAGTCTTTAAATGTTTTACCAGCTCCTGAAATAGCCTGATACGTAGTAGCAACTACTTCGTAAGGCTCAAATTCTTTCCAGGCTGTAAGTACTGGTGCGTAAGACTGAATTGAGCAGTTTGGTTTAACTGCTATAAATCCTCTCGTCGTACCAAGTCTCTTTCTCTGGAAATCTATAACTTTCATGTGTTCAGGATTGATCTCCGGAACTACCATAGGAACATCAGGTGTCCATCTGTGAGCAGAGTTATTGCTTACAACAGGCGTTTCTGTCTTAGCATATTCTTCTTCGATCTTTCTTATTTCATCCTTTGTCATATCAACTGCGGAAAAAACAAAATCAACCTGTGAAGAAACAGCTTCAACTTCATTTACATTCATAACAACAATATTCTTAACAGCTTCAGGCATGGGCGTATCCATTTTCCATCTGTCGCCTACAGCCTCAGCATATGTTTTACCGGCACTTCTCGGGCTTGCAGCGATTGTTGTAACTTCAAACCATGGATGATTCTCGAGAAGGGATATGAATCTCTGACCGACCATACCCGTACCGCCTAAAATACCTACTTTTAACTTTTCGCTCATAATAAAAATCTCCTCTTTATATTATAATTATTCTTCTTTTAAATATGATTGAAACAGCACATTCCTGTCTTTGAGATATTTCTCATGAATCTTCAATACTTCTTCCATCTGCTTCGGACCAGGAGCACCTTTTGTCAATCTCTTTTCAACACATGTCTTAAGCGTAATTGCATCATAAAGATCTGCTTCGAATACTTCTGAAATACTCTTTAACTCCTCAAGGCTCAGATCTTCTATAGAACAGTTCTTGTCAATGCAGTAAAGAACAAGTCTACCTATAATGCCGTGAGCATCTCTAAAAGGAACACCTTTCTTAACGAGATAATCAGCTGCATCAGTTGCATTTGTAAAGCCCATCATCGCAGATTTTGCCATTACATCTGGCCTGAACTTCATTGTATCTATCATGCCAGTAAATAATGAAAGGCAGTCCTTTACGGTATCAATTGCATCGAAAGTAACTTCCTTGTCTTCCTGCATATCCTTGTTATATGCAAGAGGAATTCCCTTCATTGTAGTCAAAAGACTCATCAAAGCGCCGTAAACTCTTCCGGTTTTGCCTCGTACGAGTTCCGCTATATCAGGGTTCTTTTTTTGAGGCATGATGCTTGATCCTGTAGAATATGCATCATCAATCTCAATGAATCTATATTCGTTGCTGTTCCATATGATTATCTCTTCACTGAATCTTGAAAGATGCATCATTATAGTACTTAATGCTGACAAGAATTCAATGCAGTAATCTCTGTCAGAAACCGAATCCATGCTGTTTAGTGTTGCCCCCTCAAAACCGAGCATACTTGATACGTATTCTCTGTCGAGAGGGTACGTAGTGCCTGCAAGCGCTCCGGCACCAAGCGGGCAGAAATTCATGCGTTTATATATGTCCTGCAGTCTGCTTCGATCTCTTTTAAACATTTCGAAATAGGCACCAAAATGATGTGCGATCGTTACAGGTTGAGCTTTCTGAAGATGAGTAAATCCCGGCATATATGTTTCTATGTTTTCAGACATAACCCGGTAAATAACTTTTAACAGATCATAAAGAAGATCATCTGTTGCTGCAACTTCTTCTCTGACATAAAGTCTCATATCAAGAGCAACCTGATCGTTTCTGCTCCTTCCGGTATGCATCTTTTTTCCGGCATCACCGATTCTTTCGATAAGTTTTGCTTCAACAAAGCTGTGCACATCTTCGTATTCGGAACTGAATTCGAGATTGCCTTTATCTACATCTTCCTGAATAGAAGTCAGTCCTTTTACGATGGCATCCTTCTCTTCAAGTGTAATAATCTTCTGCTTTTCGAGCATGACAACATGAGCAATACTACCCTCAATATCTTTGTAAAAGAGTCGTTTATCAAATGATAATGATTCATTGAACGAAAATACGCTGTCTTCTGTTTCTTTGGTAAATCTTCCGCCCCAAAGCTGTGCCATGGTCAACCTCCAATTAACCTATAATAAATTATTAAGTCTAGATTTGATGATATCATAACGGCACATTCAATTCAAGGTAATGACGCACAAAAAAACATGGATAAATCTACTGCCTATCGTTAAATTTTCAATAAGTGTATTTAGTTTTTGAAGTTATTTAGATATTTATGTGTTATATATATGAGGTAAAAAAAATAGTCCCTTAAATCGGGACTATTTCAAGCTGAAAATGGGACTCGAACCCGTAAAAACGTATATTTCAAAGAACCCTTTATTTATAAGCATTAGCGCTTAATTGCCTACACTTCTAGGCTTTTAGGCGCTTTTGTATTTTGCAAACACTCCAACATTTTGGATAAAAAAACATGATTTTAGAATCAAATTCCACACATTTCCACACGAATATTAAAACCCATTTTCAACCCATTTCCAATACAAGACAATTCCACACGAAATGGGTAATAGACACATGTCCGTTTTATTACCCTTTTGAATCACTCACTATGTTATAATAATGATGTAGCAATAACATGCATTTACAAGGATATAAACACCATGAGTAAACCTTTTGCTGAACCTTTTTATAAGTCTACAAGATGGATAAATTGCAAGAACGCTTATCTGTCATCTGTTGGCGGTCTATGTGAGATATGTCTCAAAGAAGGAAGGATCACTCCTGCAGATATCGTGCACCATAAAGTCTATATAAATGAATCCAACATTAACAACCCTGATATCACTTTGAACTGGTCTAATCTTCAGGCAGTCTGTCAGCCACACCACAATCAAATTCACATGAAGTCTAAAGCACCCAAACGATACACTGTTGACAAGTTCGGGCATGTTACTATCACTGGTCTATGAGCTGCACCACTGCCCTATATGCCAAGATGGATAGAACGCTTTTCTGAATCGGTGTTGATCTCTGTTCTTATCGTTTCCCCGAGCGTCTTATCTATGTCATGTTATGCCCCTAGTAGCTGAAGCAAAGAGCATCTCAGGGTATCGATGTCGGGGCTCGTTCTTCCTCTACAAAGGTTCGCGTGTTTTTGGAAGTAGTTCCGCAAACTTTTGCTACATCATAAAGTGTCCTGATACAGTGACAGATAACTATCATCCGTGATGATCCGCATATCTTATACACTCCCCCCTATTAAAAAACAATATGGGACTATTGAAAGACCGTCGGGGCATCCTCTGTCTTCCGCTTTGCGAGAGCGACATACCTCTGTAACCTTGTATTTGCCTCATACAACGCTTTTCAGAATCTCGGCTGTTAATTATGGCTTATTATTTTTTATTCTTCAAAAAAATCAAATAAAAAGATTTATTCTTCAAAATTCCTTTTATTTCTTTTTAAATATTCTAAAATATTGCGGTGTTTCGGCTATGATCTGAAGCCGTGAACTTTCCAAAAAATCTATCGCGTGCGGAAAATATTTTTTTTAAGATGCCCCGACGGTCTCTTAAGGGTACTATTTTGAATTTTAATAGGGGGGGGTGTCCTGTGGTGCCCCTGTCGCTTTGTATTTGGCTTTTCTAGCCACTTTGTCTATATCCGTGATACGTTGTTTATCTTCAGCTTTATTCTTCTACATGAAGCCACTACAGACAGATATATCTTGCTATGATCTGACATAAAGCAAACAACCACGACACAAAGCTTATGAGGCTCGGTGCGTGGTCATCTGTTAAAACAATCCAACGTGTTAGGAGATGTTTTGCGCTTATATACTATCCAGTTATAAACGCACATGGAATAAGAAAAAGAAAAAGACTATGCATAGTCAGTTCCATGACAATATGGTAACTGCTATTAACTGTGATTATATTGATAAGTGACTACAGCCTAAAGGGGTGAAGCTCGGAGACATTCAACAAATGACAATGAAAGAAAAACTGTAGCCACTTTTCAATTACTGTTAGTGATACTCGACAGCATCATCAAATATACTTGAAGGATTCTTCAACTTTTCAAGAGCTCGGGTTTCGTTTCCTCTGCATTGTGCTTTTGCTCTTAGCCATAAAAGCATTTCATCGTTTGAGAATGCAGAAAAGATGATCCTTGCTCTTTTCTCAGCTATCTTATCTCCTAGTGATGCCTTGTGCCTGTTATCGACATAGGCTGTTAAAATCTTTGTGTTAATATTTGTGTTATTCATAATTACATTACCTCTAACTGTGACAATCGCAAATCTGCATATAATCGTTGTATTGCTATCCAGTCAACACCATGCCCTGACTTCCAAGCACCATAATTGACACGATAACTCTTAGAATCTATCCAGTCACGATAACTGCGCAACTGCTCCATGTCTTTATGATTTCTGCGTATATTGTAAAGTCCCATCTGAACCAAGGATTTCAAGCGCCTATCATTGAACCTCTTTTCACCTGATAAATACTTCTGACGAATTGCAAGCGCCTGTTCTTCAGGAAGGTTATTGATACACCTATCAAGACAAGCTCTGAGGTGCTCATTGTCTGCCCTTCTTTCGACCGCTTCAATGTTAGCATCTTCAGTTCCCGGTTCGATACTATATGAATCTTCACTATCACTGGTGTATTGATAATCTAAAGACCGAACCTGAGACATGAAACACGCTTCCTTGATTCTTCTGATCTTGCTCTGCTTTACTTCCAGATATGCAGCTGCTTCTGCGTCTGTTGGTGTCGTTCCGAACTCTTTGAAGAATTCATCACAGAATGAATGATACTTGCGGACATATTGCTTAAAAGACTTGATATCGATTAAGTCCTGTCCATAGACATAGCGATTCAAATACAACCTTTGCCAATATACAAAGTATGTCAAAAATGCTCCCTTGCTCTCGTCATAGTTTTTGATTGCTTCATAAATGCTTAATGCAGATTCTTGGAAAAGGTCATCCATCGTGATGCCGTTATCATTATGAGCATACTTTAAGCAACCCTTGTATATCATGCCTTGATTTTTCTTTAACAAGAGCTCGACATTTTCTTTTTCATTCGTTCCGTTTTGAATTGCCTTTACAAGTTCTTCATTCGTCATGGTTTAGTTTTTTATATGGCTCTTTACCTGATTAAGATAGTTCTTTGTGCTGTTGTATATCCCAGATGATGCATAAAGAGCTGGAAGCCTTATTCCGTCATCTGAATTACAAAGAAGCTGTTTTCTGCGTTCAAAGAGTGAAGTATAAAAGTTATCTCTGATCTCGAATTCATTGTTAAGTTTTTTCAGTGCATCGATATGCTTAATAGCACCTTCTTCATAAAGCAATCTTGATTCTGCTCTAGCCTTTTCGACTGCACAATATACTGCTCCATTGTTTTCAGGTGTCTGGACTTTTCGCAACTTGGCATTAAGAACTCTGATCCTGTCCTCTAGCTCCTCTTTGTTGCGTCTTGCCTTTGTCAATTCCTCGACACCTTCAACGCTTTCAGGGTGAGCAATTATCTGCTCCGCTTCTCTGATCTGCTCTGTTGCTTTGTCTCTGTCTGCCTGAAGCTGTGCTATTTCCTTTGCTATATCTGCGTTGCTTTTTTCGATATCTTTGATTGTTAATTCCTTTGCCATTGTAAGTATCTCCTTTTCTCAATTATAATATTTATTGACCGTTATAGTCAATGTATGAAGGGCGCATCTTCGGCTATTTTTTCCCAAGAACACCTAAACCGCTTGGACATGGTGAAAAAAGTCTCCTCTGTATCTGATAGGGTATCTTTGCCACACATGAAAAGTCTGAAGTTCCGGAAGTCATCATCTGATAGAATGATATATACCTCGGTCTTATCCGCGTTCACTTCTGCCGTAACGTATGCTGAATTATAGTAGACCTCGACCGCTTCTGATGGCTCTATCGGTTGTAATAGGGATTCTTCAAAACAATGATTCATGAATCCATCTAGACCGCCATAAGTAGTATTAATATAATCGCTTATCTTCTGCCTTTGTATCGCTCGCAACTCATAAAGCGAATACAAGTCATTAATCAATATAGGTTGCTGTTGGTGTTTCTTCTTTTTCGTTCCTGTCATGGTAGCACCTCACTATCACGATGGAAGCGTTGCCGATACTCTGAGTTGTCTATCAGCCGACTGCATCCGCTTGCCGTTCCATAAGGCAGATATCCTTTTCTGATGTTTTCGGCATTGTACTGCCTGACAACTCCATTAACAAACACCTTTGTCTTTTCATCCGCAACGATGCCATTGTTGAAAATGAATTCCATCAAGTTGAACATGATCTCACCTTCTTTCTATCTCAGCGCCTTGTTCAATACTATCTTTGCTCTGTTATCAAAATCTAAAATAGGGTTGAACATGCTCACGCTTGAATTCTGGTGCATATACAGTGCATATCCTCTCAGGCAGTCCAAATCGATTTTATAGTTGCAAGCAAAATCTATTTGCTCCGCTTCCAGATATCCTTTTCTGATATGGTTTCTTAAGGTTTGCGGATTGATGCCTGTTATCTCTGAAGCTTGCGATAAATTTACTGTTGCCATGCTTTACCTCTCCCTTCTTCAGCTAACTGCATTGATATAGGCTTCCCATATCTCTGGGCGCTTGCTTAGGGTATAATCGACCGCTTCTGCTAGATTACCGCCTGAAGCTTCCGTCAATGGAACTGATAGCACCTTTGCCCACTGCTCCAAGTCTGTCAAGGGTATGGTTTTTAGTTCTTTCTTGTACTGCGAACTATTCCCAAAAAACAACGCACGACCTATAAGCATGGCTGTTTCGATCTTGGCTATTGTCGGGTAGTCCAAACCACTGAAGAAGGTTTCATCCATCTTGAATAGTTCATCTTGAGGGTATCTGATCCCAGAAACATCTAATACCATAGATGGTGCTGTTGTTTCCCCTTCCATAAGCTTTGCTGTTTCAATGTGCCACTTCATAATCGCTATAACGTCATCCTTTGGTGGCAGTTCCTTATTTAGTTGTTCTATCCATTTAGTGTTTCTCATTGTTCTTGTCTCCTGTTGCTTTGATGATCCTCATGAGATTTGTCAACAAAGTTGTCAACAAAGTCATCAAAAAACATGTGTAAATATATATACGCTTACTACTACTCCATAATTATTGTTTTTATATATTTAATGTTGACATTGTTGACAAATACCCTTGAAGCCTTGATTTTACAGTGTTTGAGTTGTCAACAATCCTGTCAACAATCTGTCAACAATCTCAAATCAGCACAGACTTTGTTGACAACTACCCACTGCAATTTACTGTTAAGCGATGCCGTCATAGGAATAACCGCGACCGCGATACTCAAAATACACTATTCCATCGCTTGTGGTTCTTTTGATTCTTACGGAGCTAGAGCGTTCCCATGAATCCAATGAATCTAATATCTGATTTATCCGAGTTGCTTCACGATTCGTGAATGTACCTTTATCCTTATGGAAGCAATTACACCATATATCTATGGCAGATGTTGTTGTGTTTCCCTCTGTAAGTTGCTTATCAATCCAAGGTTCAATAATGCCCTTCCACTCCTCATAGGCATTAGCATTGTTCTGCTTATCCTGAGCTTCACTCATAACAGATTTAGGCAATACAAGCGGAATAAGGTTTCCGTCTTTTGTCATCTCTCGGTAAAGGTGCAAAGCTTCTGCAAGTGCTCCGTCAAAATCGTCATCCCTAGTCTTACTCTGGAATAAGTCTTTCGTTCTGCGCGTTTCATCTGTCGGCAATACTAAGAATCTTCTGTTTCCGGTTGCATCTTTAAGAAATGTCTTATTGTTAGTTGTTCCAACAAAGATGGCAGTCCTTGGAAAGTCTGATCTGAATCTGCCATAAGCTTCCCTGTATGAATCCACTTGAGTTGTTATAGCTGCTTTTATGCTTTCAATCTCTGATTTCTTAAAAGCGGACATTTCCCCAAGTTCAACAATCCATTTACCCTGAAGCAACTCTCCAAGCTTCTTACGATCTGAAAAGGATTCAACGCTATCAGTGAACCATGCATCGACTCGAGCCAAACATCTCCAGAATGAGCTTTTATATGTTCCTTGATTGCCTACAAATATTGGCACATAGTCAAACTTGCACCCAGGGTGAAAAGCTCGCTGTATTAGAGCTAATAATAATAATTTCATGCATTCATAGGTATACTCTGAATCTTCACAACCCATATACTCGACCGCCAAGTGCCTTATATATCCATCTCCTTTGTATTGGAGCGCTTCAAGGTATTCTTGTATAGGATGGTATGCTTTCCGTTCCGCAACGATGCAGATAGCATCTTCAAGTTGTTGCTTGCTCTTTAGTCCATAATCGTTAGCATACATTAAACAATTAGAGGTGTCGGTATCTGTCCAACTTCTGATTTTTGTATCAGAATCCCAAGGCAAAGCACCATTTTTTTCAATCCTGTTAGAAAAACTGTTATAACGAATACAGCCTGTCAAACAGTATTCAAGAAATATAACTGCGTTGCGGTTATCGTTTACGATGTTACCTTTGCTGTTGTATATGAACGGTGGCTCGATTCTTGGTTGCTCTGGTTCGGTCTGATCCTTGTCAGATGATGCCTTCAATGATGCAAGGTTCTTCAATTTCATAATGTCATTAGCCATGTTCAACACCTTCTTTCCATGAAGTGTTGCGCCGTTCCTTGTATGGCTCGAAACTGAAGCGGAAGTCTGACCAATGTCTGTTGGAGCATGAATCATGAAAACAGTTATAACAGATAGTCCCATCAGTTCGGATAATAACAGACGCGTCTTTGTGGTTTCTGTCAAATATGCAACCATCTGTAAGTTTATAAATGATATTTCCGTTTGCTAGGACATCACGCTCCATAGGTTCTGAGCAATATTCATTCATCCAGTCAATGAACCATGCTTCCATGCTTGCCTGATCTGTTGCCTTTGCTTCTCGATACTTTTTGCCCATCTGCTTATGATTATCTTGTGGCAAAGAATCTTTGTATAACGATGCAAGGCGCTGTAAGTTTTCTATGCTATTCATCTTCAACACCTTCTTTCAATTCTTCCAGAGATATAATTCTGCTCATGCGAAAAGGTCTTTCAGAAGTGTTACAACCCTTTTGTGCTAATGTTCCATGAAGTTTGCAAAGCTGATTCTTTTTGAAATTAACTGCATCGATCTTCACAATTTCATCTGAGCAATTCATATCGATGGCTTTAAGGCAATCAGATATCATGTTCTTATTTTCGTCTGTAGCGTCTGCATCAATCCTATATAACAGATGTATGCCGTTCCCACTTAGAGCAATTATGCAATTCTCAAAACCTAAAGATTTCATAAAATCAATGACCTTAAGGGCTAACTGTTTAGCGTGTTTCAATTCATCATCCGAACTAGATATCCCTGAAGGTCTTTTCGGGTCTAGGTCTACCAATAACCAACGAAAAGCAACAATATCATTCTCTGAAGTTTGGGGCGCGTTCTTGTTATTTCCTTTGCATTCAATAAAATGATCTCTTTGAATTCTGCAATAACACCCTTCATGCATCTTATTAAGCGTCAAATATACGTTGCACCCTTCAAGGTCATTTCTTGATAATTCCTTGAGCATAACCTCTGCGCCTTTGAAATATCCGCTCCATACGCGACCATTGTTAGAGATGATCCTGACCTCATAAGGACTGTTATCTGTTAATAAAGAAATTGCTTTTCTAACCTCATCGCTGTTGAAATATTCCGTCATAGATATGCACCTCGCTTTTCTGATGGTATCTGAAGAACATCAAAGTATCTGCGAGCTCGACCGACTGTCATTCTGTCTGGGTGCTTCAAATCGTTGTAGACTGTTGAAGGTGAAATCCCAGACTTCTGTATCAGGTCGCGCTTGTTCATGCCGTTCATGAGTAGACCTTCAGCAATCGCAACATTGAATGCAACGTCTTTCCTGTTTGGTGATGGTCTTGCTAGATTCGATCTTGGCATTTATGCTCACCTCGTTTCTGTTGTGCTTCTTTTTCTATTACGTGAAAACCATATTGCATTTTCAAAATCGAATTCTGTATCTTTCTCGGAACTCTTTATCAAAGATATGATTTGCTTCTGTTCTTCTTTTGGAAGTTCGTGCCTGAGTTTTCTGCTTAGGTGACCTTCACTTATGCCCATAAGCTCTGCAAGTTGCCACTGCTTCATATTTGCTTTGAATAAAGCATCTTTTATCAGTTTATTTTTCATGCTTTTTACCTCGTTTCATAATTTTTCTTGTTTTTTTTTCCTTGCAAGGTGTATATTTGTCTTGTGAACATTCATGTTGTCGATGTTCACATCATGAATATATTCAAAAATCCGCTCTATTTCAATACAATCAAGGCAATTGTTCGGATGATATAAAAAGCGATTTTTAGGATTGTTCAGAAAATGAATAAGGAGAATAAAAACATGGATTTAGGAGAACTTTTTCGTAAGCTAAGAGAACAAAGAGGTATATCAATGTCTGAACTTGCAGACGGATTGGCGGATATCGTTGGTCATGAAGTATTAAGTTGGCAAGGCATAGGAAGAATTGAAAGAGGAAATACAAAACAGTTATCGCTTGAAGTTTTCACAGCATACTGTAAATACTTTGATATCTCAGCTGATGAGATTTTGAACATTAAGGCAAACGATATTTCTTATTTATCAGATAAGGCTATATCAACACTGCATTATAAACACCCTCAAAATGGTGATATGGATATCGCTATGCTAAATGTACTCTTGGAGAATAAAGATATCTTTCATGAGATTATGGCTTCATTGTATGATTATTGCTTCCCAAGTACGTTAATGATTCCATCAAAATATGCAGAATTGACACAAGATGGAAAAAGCTTGGCTATACAGAGTGATTATCTAGTGAAGTTCTTTTCGGCACAGTCTCAGGAGATATCTTCAAGATTAGATAAGAGTATTAAAGAGTTAAGGGATATCTGCATTAAAGATAATATTCACTTAGCATCTAATGAATATCATTGTTAATACGACACTGAAAGAAGGTGATAGACCATGATCTGATTAACAGGACTGCATCCGCTTTACATGCAGATAAGAACTTGCAAACGCGATTAAGAAAAGGAAGGTAAAAACGATATGACCAATTCATATTTATTAGAAACGATGATGCGGAAAAACAAAATATCAAGGGATGATCTCGCGACCGCTCTATGTCTCAGCTTGGATGATCTCGACAAAAAGATAAAAGGACTGGAAGAATTCAACACTAATGAGATAAGCATTCTTAAGAATACGCTTAAGCTTAGTCAGTCTGAAAGAAATGAAATATTCTTCAAAGAAGCAAGCTCCTACTATCTCATTTCACAGTTCTTATATCTCTACATGAAGAAGCTCAACTATTCAAAGAAGGATATATCAAGGATAACCGGACTCTCACCATATATGGTAACAAAGATTCTGAAAAATGAAGGTGAACTCAGGATCACGCCATTTATACATTTCTGCAGAGGTCTGAATGTTTCCGCTGATGACTTCATGATATAAGCATTAACACTCACTATACTATGAAAGGATGATGATATTATGGCAAATAGAGGTGCTACAGCTGTGCAGCTTCCATCAGGAACATGGCGCGCGGTCGCTTATCTTGGTAAAGACAAACAAGGTAAACGGATAAGGAAGTCTTTTACAGCAAATACAAAAGCTGAAGCTGAAGATATGGCTAGACTTTGCGAGCTTACAAACCGCAAACATTATGTAATTGATGACAAGGATATCACTGTCGGTCATGCTGTAGACGCGTATATCATGAAAAAGACCGATGATATAAGCAAGAAAAAGATATCTCCTACAACTGTTACGGCATATAAAAGCATACGTAACGCTATGATTGAAGATATCGAGCATATCCAGTGCTTAAAGATTACTGATGATATCTTGCAAGATTGGATTGATACACTTAATGAGGATCACTCAGCAAAGACATGTAAGAATGCTTATAGCTTAGTTCGTGCTTCATTGTATGAAGTATTACCGCGTTCTACTGTACTAGATTGGAAAATAGAACTTCCGACTATATCAAGAAAAGCCGTCAAAGTTCCGACTGAAAAAGATATCTTTGCTTTGCTCGGATATCTGAAGAAAAAGAGCCGTGATACTTATATAGCTTGTGTTCTATCCGCTTTCGGTACTCTCAGGCGCTCTGAAGTCTGCGCTATGACCGCTCAAGACGTTGATAGGCAGAATAATATTATAAGCGTCAATAAGGCTATGGTTAAGGACATTGAAGGTAATTGGATAATCAAAAGCACAAAGACTGAAGGAAGCACGCGAGACATTGTGATGCCTTCATCAATTATCAAATTACTTGCTAAAGATGGAAACTTAGTTAACCTGACTCCACAAAGATTATCAAAGAACTTTATTAAGGCTTGTCATGCTCTCGGTATTGAAGGCTTAGTCTTTCATGATCTGAGACACTACTCTGCTTCTATCATGCATGCTCTGGGAGCAAATAATGAGTATGTCATGAAACGTGGCGGATGGACTACTGAAGCAACTCTGAATCAACATTACAGAGGAACTATCAGCGAATATGAAAAGAGATACAATCAGCTCTTAACCGATCACATTGAAAATACGTTTAAACTTAATGCATAAATCTGTTTTCCACACGCTTCCACATGGAAAATAAAAGAAGCCCCGATTTCTCAAGGCTTATCTAAAGCTGAAAATGGGACTCGAACCCACGACCCCTTCATTACGAGTGAAGTGCTCTACCAACTGAGCTATTTCAGCATCTTCTCAATTATATCATCTAGCGAGAAAAAAACAAGATAAAATCATTTATCAAGATGTACATCAAGCTGCGGATAAGGGATTTCTACGCCGTTCTCATCGAGAGCATATTTTATATCTTCGAGCAAGCTCCAGCGAGTCTTGAAATACTGGTCGGCGTTTGCAAAACATCTGATGCCGAGAACAACTCCACTGTTTTCAAGATCAGCGACAAATACAATTTTCTGTAGATCATCAAGTACCATATCGCATTTGTCAATCACATCCATTATCACATCCTTGGCTTTTTTGATATCTGCTTTATATGAAATAGAAACTCTCAGATCAAGCCTGCGTTTGCCTTCGTCTGAAAAGTTAACCATGCTTGAATTGGCAAGAATTCCGTTGGGAAGGACTATAGTCTTGTTATCGTAAGAAAGAAGTTTTGTATAAAAAAGCGATATTTCCTTAACTGTACCTTCGTTGCTGTGAGTATCCTCCTTTATGTAATCACCAACTTTAAATGGTTTTAAAAGAAGTATAAGTATACCACCAGCAAAATTGCTGAGCGATCCCTGAAGAGCAAGTCCGATTGCAATTGATACTGAGCTAATAAGAGCAGCTATGGATGTAGCTTCTACTCCGAAATTAACGGCTGCCCATAGAACAAGAAGGATAGTCAGTACTGCTTTTATGAGACTATCAGTAAACTGTATGACACCCTTTTCGACATTGATCTTCTCAAGAGCCTTCCTTACAGTTTTTCTGAGCATATTGATAAGTTTTATTCCGACAATGATGATTACAAATGTAAGTAAAACTTTTACCCCCATAGCAATCAGTTTATCAGGTAGTTCATCGAGATATGTCTGCAAAGCACCGCTTTTTATGTTCTCGCTTATATCCTCGACAGTCTGCATGCCAAACTGTTCATCGATATTTGATTGACTTTCAGAAGAAGCATCGTATAAAACATTTACTGATGCTTCCGCGATTTTTAAAAAATATTGATTCATGTTTATACTAGTTTTCTTTTACTGAGACTGTTATACTCTTTTGCCTTTCTCAAAGCTTCAGCTTCAAGTTCCTTGGCTCTTCTTTCTGCCTCGGCTTCAAGTTCTTTCCTTATAACTTCAGCTTTTCTGGCTGCAATCTTCAAGAATTCTTCTTCCATGAATGGAGTATATGAAAAATATGACACAGATAAAGCTGGCAATCCGACAGTCAAACTGCTCTCCTTGCCATCATATTCCTCATCAACTGTTTCGACATTCTTGTTGGCCATCTTGTAATCACCACCAAAACGACTCTCTTCAGAGCAGAATATTCTCTTATATTTGCCTTCATAGCTTATTCCAAGCTTGTACTCTTCATATGATTCGCGTGAGAAGTTGCATACTACTAGGATATTATCCTTGAAAATCTCACCTTTTCTCAAGAAAGCTACTACACCATTACCGCTTGAAAAAGCATAAACCCATTCAAAACCTTCGGGATTTCTGTCAAGAACGTGGAAAGCAGGAAGCTTGTTATAAAGTGAATTAAGTTCGCTACAGATACTTTTCTCATCCTGTCCGAGATAAACTAGTTTTTTTCCGGGACGAGCCATCATAAATGCGAGAGTTGCTCTTTTTACCTTAAGCTTTTCGCTATCTTCGTATGCTATGTAATCATAGAAGCCGGCTCCTTCAGCTACTCTCTCAAAATCATAGTCATTAGCAGCAAGGACATCTTCCTTTGAAATGGTAAGAATATAGTTTTCACTATATGCATATGCCATGTTGTCAGTTATCTTTCTTACATCGGTGTCACCGTCTCTTAAAAATGAAAGATAATCTTCGGAATAACCGTTATCCCAAATATAGTCGAACCCCAAACCGTCTTCTTTGACAGAATAAGTAACTTTCGGGAACATACATGTTTCCTTGGTGGTAGTTATAATGCCGGGATATTTCCTGTGGAACACTGTATTAACGTTCTTTAAGAAATCTATAGCTTCAAGATTCTCATTGCCGCCATACATATTAGGGATCCATTCGCCATCATTCTTTCCGTAATCAAGATAAAGAATGGTGCTTATCTCCTCAATATGAAGACCATCTGCATGGAACTCCTCGAACATATAAGCAGCGGCTGACATAAGATATACATTTACCTGTTCTCTGCCATAGTTGAAATTATATCCAAACATCAGATTATATCTTTTTCTGTCATCAAGATGACCGTAAAGATATGTTCCGTCAAATATCTTAAGACCTTCCTCATCCGGCGCAAAGCAGGTTGGATTCCATCTGAATAGAACACCGATCTTTTTGCTATGCATTTCATTGACAAGTTTCTTTAATACTTCTCTTGATCCAAGCTCAGGATTCATACAGTAGAAATAATCACTTGCGGCATTAATAAGCACATGAGTATACCCGACATCATATACATATTGAGCAAGATCTGAAATCTTCTTGTCATCAAGCGGTTCGCATTCAGCGTTCCAAAGATCATTGTCTATTTCAAAGATATTTGTTATATCGCTATCTGATTTTTTCTTTCTTTCAGTTAGATATGTTTTGTCGGTCCATCTGAAAGGCGACTCAAATTCTACTACAGAATGTGAGTTTTCAATTACTGTCGAATAGGGGTCGAACTTCGTGCTTACAGCTCCGCCCTTAGTACATATTTCGTACATGTATTCAACACCAACCGAAAGCTCTGGTATAAAAAGACTGTAAATACCCGTTGCTTCATCGAACATCATTGGATGAGCATGTCCGTCCCAATTATTAAAATCTCCGATTACAGAAGCTCTTATAGCGTTTGGGGCCCATACTCTGAATACAATACCTTTAACACCATCAATATCAAGCTCGTGGCTTCCCATATATCTGTATGCGTCGTAGCTTGTACCTTTGTTCCAAGCGATTGCATCCTCTTTAGAAAGCTTAACGTCATATACGTAGGGATCATGTATTTCAGCAGTAGAACCATCTTTATACACTACTTTGTATATATAATCTCTTCTTTCTTTACCAACGATTGCGATAGCGAAGAATCCGGCTTCATCTGCCAGTTCCATTGGGTATTTTTTCTTGTCATCTGAAATACAAAGAGTAACAGATTCGGCCGTTGGCATGAATGTCTGATACAGCGTGTAAGTTGAAACATTATGTCTGCCCAGTATAGTCTGCGGATTACCTTCTTCACCGTATACGACTGCTTCAATCTGAGGCCAGCTCATCATCTTATACAGTTTATCTTTCATATCCTTCTCCTTCGTTTTTTAGTTCCACCAAATTATTATGATATATCATGCAAGAATAGACCACTTCTGAGCTTAGGCTCAAACCAAGTTGATTTCGGCGGCATTAGTCTGCCTTCATTGGCAACTGCAAACAATTCTGAGATGTTTGTTGGATACATCGCAAAGGCTACCTGACAATCCTCATTGCATCTTCTTACAAGTTCATCGAGGCCACGGATTCCGCCTACAAAATCTATTCTTGAATCAGTTTTCGGATCCTTTATCCCCCAGATACCATCCAGTATGTAAGTCTGCAAAAATGCAACATCAAGACCGTCAACAGCATCATTGCTTGTATATTCTTTTTTGAATGTGAGTTTGTACCATGTATCATCCATAAACATTGAGACTTCGCCTTTTTTAGATGGCTTACATTTCTCGTTCATTTTCTCGATATCACAGTATCGACCGATCAATTCTAATAACTCATCACTGCTCTTATCAGCTTTGTCTTTAAGAACACGATTGTAATCCATGATCTCAAGCTGATTATCAGGAAACAATACAGACATAAAATAATCTGATTCACTATTACCATCAGACAATCCCTCTTCTCTGCGTTTGAGACCTACCTTTACAGCTGAGGCACATCTGTGATGACCATCAGCAATATATATAGAGTCCATTCTGTAAAAGCAATCTCTGATAAAAGTAATATCGTCATCTATGTCTATTACCCATACTCTGTGTGTTACCTCATCATCACTTGTAAAATCGTAAACAGGATCGTTTTTAATGCATTTTTCTATAAATGAATCAATAGAATCGTTTGAACAGAATGATAAAAAGATCGGACCTGTCTGAAATCCTGTGCGATCAATATGATTTATTCTGTCCTGTTCCTTGGCTGCAAGAGTATTCTCGTGCTTTTTGATTATCTGGCTCTGATAATCATCTATAGAAGCACATCCAACAATACCTGTTTGTTTGCGGCCTCTCCACTCTTCCTGGTAAAGGTAGTAACACTCTTTTTCGTCCTGAACAAATCTTCCTTTTTTGATCCAGTCAATGATCATCTCTCTTGCTTTATCATAGACTTTGTCGTCATAAGTTGATACATCATCGGAAAACTGTGTTTCAGCTCTGTCAATTGCAAGAAAGCTGAGGCGATTATTGTCAACAACAATCTTAGCTTCTGACCTGTTGTAAACATCATAGGGAAGAGCTGCAATCTTATCTTCAAGTCCCTTTGCAGGTCTGTATGCTCTAAAAGGTTTAATGTTTGCCATAATAAACTCCCATTCTTAATAATTTGGCATCTTTGGCTGCGCAAAGGCGCCATCAAAATCACTGTTCATCTTATTCTCATATGAAACTGCTCTTTCGGTTGCAAGATCCATATATTTAATAAATGTATCCTCGACAGACATCTTATGCTTCATTGCGAGTTCCTGAATTATGGGTCTCAATTTCTGAAGCTGCTCGGAAATCTGTACTTTCTGAGGATCGATATCAGGCATTACTTTATCTGCATAATCCTGAATGGTATTTAAAAATTCGATATCTTCTGCTGTCATATTTATACCTCCAAAAAACAAGTCTAATTATATCATAACTGAGTTAATTTGTAATCGAGTAAACAAAAATATGCTCTCCAAAACAGAAAAGTATTTTAGTATTACTTTTATCATATCAAGAAATAAAAATCTATTATAATCAAAAAAGCCATCCTTTATGAAAAGAATGGCTTTGAAAGACAATATTTAATCTTTTGAATTATTTAACTACTCTAACTCTGTATACACCATCAATAGATTTAAGCGCATTGATGATCTCATCAGTAGCAGGACTCTCGATATCAAGCATTGTGTATGCGAAATCGCCTTTAGACTTGTTTGTCATATCAGATATATTTATCTTGTTGTCGCCGAATACCTTTGTGAAGCTAGCAATCATGTTAGCGATATTCTTGTGGAATACTGCAACTCTTCCGGCTTTTGTGCATATACCCATGTCGCATCTGGGGTAGTTAACAGAGTTGATAATATTACCGTTCTCAAGGTAATCTCTAAGCTCTTTTACTGCCATTACAGCACAGTTATCTTCTGATTCCTCTGTAGAAGCTCCAAGATGAGGTATTACAATACATCCTTCCTGACCGGCTGTTGTAGCATTCGGGAAGTCTGATACATATTTGCGAACCTTTCCTGCCTTGATGCCTTCGATGACATCAGCTTCATTGCAAAGAAGATCACGTGCGAAGTTAAGGATTATAACTCCATCCTTCATCTTTTCAATGGCTTCTTTGTTGATCATGCCTTTTGTGCTGTCAAGAAGCGGAACATGTATTGTAATGTAATCACATTCAGCATAAATGTCATCTACATTAACAACGTGCTTTACCGCACGACTAAGGTTCCAAGCCTGATCTACAGAAAGGTAAGGATCATAACCAAGGACTGTCATACCAAGATTTGTAGCAGCATTAGCAACCTTTATACCTATTGCGCCAAGTCCTATGATACCAAGTTTCTTACCCTGGATCTCAGTTCCCGCGAAAGCCTTTTTAGCCTTTTCCGCAGCTTTTCCGATCTCGGCATCGCCTGCATTGTTCTTTACCCACTCAATACCGCCTGTGATATCACGGCTTGCAAGGAGCATACCTGCAAAAACAAGTTCCTTAACACCGTTTGCATTTGCACCGGGTGTATTGAATACAACAATACCTTTTTCGGCACATTTATCAAGAGGAATGTTGTTAACACCTGCACCTGCTCTAGCTACACAAAGAAGCTTATCGGAAAGTTCCATCTCATGCATGCTTGCTGAACGTACAAGAATACCTTCTGCTTCATTTACGTCATCTGTTTTTTCATAGTTGCTGTCAAAATTCTCAAGTCCGATGGCAGCGATCGGATTAAGGCAATTATACTTAAACATTTCGTACTCCTTATTTATTCTCTGCTTCAAACTTCTTCATGAACTCAACAAGAGCTTTTACGCCTTCGATAGGCATAGCGTTGTAGATTGATGCTCTCATACCGCCAACGCTTCTGTGGCCTTTGAGGTTCTCGAATCCAGCAGCCTTTGCTTCAGCAACGAATTTAGCATCAAGCTCTTCGTTTCCAGTTACGAAAGGAACATTCATAAGTGAACGGTCTTCTTTAGCAACTGTTCCTTTAAACAGTTCACTGCTGTCAAGGAAATCGTAAAGAATCTTAGCTTTCTGCTCATTAAGCTCTTTCATCTTTTCAAGTCCGCCCATCTTCTTGAGCCACTTGAATACCTTGCCACAGATATAGATTGTGTAGCAAGGGGGTGTATTGTAAAGAGAATCGGCATCAGCCTGAGTCTTCCATTTAAGCATGGTAGGTGTTCCAGGCAGAACATCATCTGTAATGAGATCTTCTCTGATAATTGCTATAACACAGCCGGCAGGGCCGACATTTTTCTGAACACCGCCGTAAATTACTGCATATTTTGAAACATCAACAGGCTCTGATAAAAAGCATGAAGATACATCGGATACAAGATCTTTGCCCTTTGTATTGGGAAGTGTCTTGAACTTTGTGCCATAAATGGTATTGTTTTCGCAGATGTAAACATAATCCATATCGTCTGTGATAGGAAGATCTGAACAATCTGGAATATAAGAGAATGTCTTGTCAGCGCTTGAAGCAAGTTCAACTGCTTCACCATAAATCTTAGCTTCCTGATATGCTTTCTTAGCCCACTGACCAGTTACGATGTAACCTGCTTTTTTGTTTTTCATCATGTTCATGGGAACTTCAGCAAAGAACTGGCTTGCACCGCCCTGAAGGAATAAAACCTTATAATTATCAGGGATATTCATTAACTCTCTTAAATCTGCTTCAGCCTCTTTGATTATATTGTCATAAACTTTGGAACGGTGGCTCATCTCCATAACGGACATGCCGCTTCCCCTGTAATCCATCATTTCTTCTGCAGCTTCTTTTAATACTTCTTCAGGTAAAACTGCGGGACCTGCGGAAAAGTTATATACTCTTGCCACTTTTTTTTCCTCCTATGAAAATCATTTATAAGTTGCGATTCATGTAGAATTCACACTTGCATTATTTTACAATCATAAATTCGTATCGTCAAGGCGCAATTATTACAATCATTCCTCTTTAACACCATTCTTTTCTATCGAATATACAATAACAGGGGTACCGATCTCGACTTTATCGTATATTTCCTTCATAGCTTCAGCAGGAGTATTGATACAACCGTGTGAACCGTTGTACTTATATTCATCTCCTCCGTACACGCTTCTCCATGATGCGTCATGAATTCCAATAGCACCCTGAATAGCAACCCAATACTTTACAAAACTGTGCCATGTTGGTCCTGTAAGCCATTTGTTGGGTATCTTAGTATATACATAAACCACTCTGGGATCTGTTCCACCGTGTGCATAGCTGCCACTTGTTATAGGAGTTTCTACATATATTTCACCATCTACGTAATACCACATATACTGTTCATCAAGACTGACTTCTATGAAAGTATCGCCAAAATCATTCTTTTCTCGATATTTGGCTTCGATGAGGTAAACAGGTGTCCGTGTAGCGTAATCAAGGCCGCTGTTTACAAATTCTCTAAACCAGTTTTTTTCTCTCTGAATATCAAGTTTATTTCCGTAATTTCCTTTCGTAACATGAACGAGGGCGCCGTTATGTCCTTTGAAATATCTGTTGTTGTAGGTGTTGTACTCATCCAGGAATTCACCCATAAAATCAGCAGCTTTATCCTCGTCAATAGTATAGCTGATATTCTCCCGCCCTTTCATATCGGGATTTATTCTCGTTACAATTTCATCACCTGTATTCATCAGTTCTGCCCATTCGCGCTTTGATATCTTCTTGGTTTCTTTACCAAAAACATAAGTGACGAGTCTTCTCTGATGTGATTCAAGTTCTTCGAAATAGCCTATCAGATTTTTTTCAGCAATGCTGTATTCCTGAGTTTCATAAAAGGTATCGTCAATATTTATACTCTCAGTGCCGTTTTTTATTGACTCCAGTAAATATGACTTAACTTTATCAGCATTAAGAATTGGCTTTTTGCCATCTATCAGTTCGTAGCCGTTATCTGTAAGCTCAATGTAAACATCGTTTTGAGTGGGCTTATCCTCCTTAAGATCGAGCGAATCAAAAAAGGAATTATAGCCGTCTTCACTTACAGAGATAACTGGTTCTATGGTCAGATCTCTGTTTTCTTTTCCAATCTGTTTAAACCATAAATAGGGATTCTGGTTATTTAAGATCTGCAAAAGAGGCGTGCGATAATCGGATTCATATCCAATCTTTGTCATATCAGCTATATACGATCTGTCTTTAATTACCATTACGGTATTATTTGGCTTGTAGTCTTTAGGGATAAGTTCATAGACTTCATCAACACTCAGTCCCGTACAATAGATTCCGTTGATGTAAGTGCCGAAAAGATAACATTTCTGATCTGTATAATTATGTGCATAATAATATGCCGGGCCTAAATACATTAAGCCCAGCATTATTATTGCAATCAATATGAAGATGATCAGTTTCTTGTTCTTCTTCATCAATGTCAGTTTTTCTTAGCTTTTAAATCCTTCTCATCAAATGCATCAGAGATCGGAGCACCTGCAGGTACCATAGGGAATACACTCTCATCCTTTTCGATGATGCAGTTGAGAACAACAGGCTTCTTAAGCTTGATAGCTTTCTCAATTGCCGGAAGAACTTCTTCCTTCTTTGTTACAAGAATCGCTTCGCAGCCTAATCCCTCAGCAACCTTGCAGAAGTCAACCTTATCCTCAAGGACAGTATTTGAGTATCTCTTGTCATAGAAAAGAGTCTGCCACTGTCTTACCATTCCAAGAACATGATTGTTTATTACGACCTGGATTATAGGTATGTTGTATCTGCTGGCTGTTGCAAGTTCATTAAGATTCATACGGAAACAACCGTCACCAGCAATATTGACACATATCTTGTCAGGATTTCCTACTTTTGCACCGATACATGCACCAAGGCCATAACCCATAGTTCCCAATCCACCACTTGATAAGAATGTACGGGGATTTGTGTAATGATAGAACTGCGCAGCCCACATCTGATGCTGTCCTACATCAGTTGATATGATAGCCTTGCCTTTTGTGGCCTTATCTATCTGTTCTATGATATAAGGACACGTAAGAACATCTTTATGATATTCGAGAGGATACTTCTCCTTTAATTCTTTGATGTGTTCCATCCATTCCTTGTGATCTGCCTTCTCAAGCTTTGAAAGAACATCGGTAAGACTTTCTTTGAGATCACCGACAACACTTGCTGTTGTCTTTATGTTTTTATCGATCTCGGCAGCGTCTATATCAAACTGAAGGATCTTTGCATTTTTAGCAAATTTCTTTGCATTGCCTGTAACACGATCAGAAAATCTTGCACCAAGCGCAATAAGCAAATCACATTCCGTAACACCGAAATTGCTTGCCTTTGTGCCGTGCATTCCGATCATTCCCGTATATCTGTCAGAATATGAATCAAATGCTCCTTTGCCCATAAGTGTATCGCAAACAGGGGCATCGATCATTTCTGCAAATTTAGCGACCTCTTTGGTAGCACCTGAAAGGATTGCACCGCCGCCTACATAAATGAAGGGTTTCTTTGCTTTCTTGATGAGTTCAACAGCCTTTGCTATATCTGCTTCGGTATATTTTTTTAGCTTATCAGCAGACTTTGGCTTTTCTGGCTTGAAATCACACATAGCAGCAGTTACATCTTTGGTGATATCAACAAGTACAGGACCTGGACGGCCGCTTCTTGCAATATCAAAAGCTTTTCTTATAGTCTTTGCAAGTATCTTGACATCCTTAACGATAAAGCTGTGCTTGGTTATAGGCATAACTACGCCTGCGATATCAACTTCCTGGAATGTATCTTTTCCAAGCAAGGGAAGATTAACATTTGCAGTAATTGCTACTAAAGGAACAGAGTCCATGAAGGCTGTTGCTATACCTGTTACAAGATTTGTTGCTCCCGGGCCGCTTGTAGCCATACATACTCCAACTTTGCCGGTACTTCTTGCATAACCGTCAGCTGCATGTGCGGCTCCCTGCTCATGGCTGGTAAGCACATGATTTATCTCGGGGTGCTTGTATAAGGCGTCATATATATTTAATATGGTACCGCCAGGATAACCGAATACGGTATCGACACCCTGTTCTTTTAAACACTCTATTACGATTTCTGAACCTGATAACTGCATCTTTTTTCCTCTTCTTCTTTTATTTGTTTGATCCCGGTATTTCGAGTATCGCGCCTCTGTTCCCGCTTGTAACCATTGAAGCATATCTTGCCAGATAACCAGTATTTACTTTGGGTTCACGAGGAGTCCAAGCTGCTCTTCTCTTTGAAAGCTCTTCATCTGATACCTTAAGATTTATTGAATAGTTGTTAATGTCTATTTCGATGATATCCCCTTCTTCAACCAAAGCGATCGGACCGCCTACGGCTGCTTCGGGAGAAACATGACCTATTGATGCACCACGGCTTGCACCTGAAAATCTTCCGTCTGTTATAAGTGCAACAGTGCTTCCAAGTCCCATACCTGCGATCGCAGAGGTAGGATTAAGCATTTCTCTCATACCGGGGCCGCCTTTAGGACCTTCGTAACGAATAACAACTACATCGCCTTCAACGATCTTTCCGCCTAAAATAGCAGAAATAGCGTCTTCTTCTGAATCAAATACTCTTGCAGGTCCTTCGTGCTTAAGCATCTCGGGAACAACTGCAGATCTTTTTACAACAGAACCATCGGGAGCGAGGTTGCCCTTAAGCACTGCTAGTCCGCCTGTCTTTGAATACGGATTGTCAGTTGGTCTTATAACCTCAGGATCTCTGTTTACGGCATTTTTAACTGCTTCACCGATAGTTTTGCCTGTTACGGTCATACAGTTTTCATTGATAAGTCCGAGATCGCAAAGCTCTTTTATTACTGCATATACACCGCCAGCCTCATTAAGGTCTTCCATGTAAGTGGGACCTGCAGGTGCAAGGTGGCAGAGATTTGGTGTCTTCTCGCTTATAGGATTAGCGAATGATATATCAAAATCAAATCCGATCTCATGCGCTATAGCAGGAAGATGAAGCATAGAGTTGGTTGAGCAGCCAAGTGCCATATCTACTGTAAGTGCGTTGAGGATCGCATCCTTTGTGATGATATCACGGGGACGGATGTTCTTATTGAGCATATCCATAACAGCATATCCTGCTTTCTTTGCAAGACGCAGTCTTTCTGAATATACTGCAGGGATAGTTCCGTTTCCAGGAAGACCCATTCCTAAAACCTCTGTAAGACAGTTCATAGAGTTAGCTGTATACATACCAGAACAAGATCCGCATGTAGGACAAACCTTCTCTTCAAATTCTAAAACTTCTGCATCATCTATCTTGCCGGCTGTACGTTCTCCGACTGCTTCAAACATTGACGAAAGGCTTCTCTTTCTTCCATGGATATGACCTGCAAGCATGGGTCCACCTGATACGAATACAGTAGGAACATTTACTCTCGCAGCTGCCATCAATAGACCGGGTACGTTTTTATCACAGTTAGGGATCATGACAAGTGCATCAAACTGATGAGCAATTGCCATTGCTTCAGTCGAATCCGCAATAAGATCTCTTGTAACAAGACTGTACTTCATTCCTATGTGTCCCATTGCTATTCCATCGCATACTGCGATAGCAGGGAACATTACAGGTGTACCTCCGGCTTCTGCTACGCCAAGCTTTACAGCCTCCGCAATCTTATCAAGATTCATATGACCGGGAACTATCTCGTTGTATGAACATACGATTCCGACCATAGGCTTTTTTATTTCTTCAGCCGTATAACCTAGCGCGTTTAAAAGGGAACGGGCCGGTGCCTGCTGAAGACCGCATTTCATGTTATCACTCTGCATAATAGTAAACTCCTTTGTATTATTTAAACTGCAAATATACTGATTATCGTTAGAACCATTAGAACTATTGCTGCTAAATGCAAGATCAATCCCAGTATTCCCATACCAAGACATTTCATATTCTTTTCTTTTATCCCATTTTTTATCGCAAGAAAAACTGCGTAAAAACCAAACAGAAAGAATAAAGCGACTGAGGCTCCCAAAAACAATTTCTTTATCAGGAAAAACAATGCAACCAGCACAAGATTTATAACTCCAAAGACAATAGCTGCACCATCTTCTCCTTTTATCTCACTATCATTTTTCATCTCATTCATAGTAAATATCAAACCCTGATTTTTATTCCTGATAAATGATTAAGAGATATTTAAACTCTTTGGGCAACAAGACTACCCATTTCGTCACATTTTACCTGGGGTTCGCCTGGCTTTGCTATATCGATTGTTCTGTAGCCTTCCTCAAGTACTGCCTTAACTGCTTTTTCGATGGCATCTGCCTCTTTATCAAGATCAAATGTATATCTTAACATCATTGCTGCGCTTAAGATCGTTGCGAGCGGATTTGCGATATTCTTACCTGCTATATCCGGAGCTGAACCTCCTGAAGGCTCATAAAGTCCGAATTTGGTTTCATTCAAAGATGCCGACGGAAGCATTCCGATAGAACCGGTTATCATTGAAGCTTCATCAGAAAGAATATCACCAAACATGTTCTCTGTAAGGACTACATCAAACTGAGCGGGATCCTTAACCAACTGCATAGCACAATTATCGACAAGCATTACTCCATATTCAACCTCAGGATAGTCTTTTGCAACTTCATCAACAACTTTTCTCCAGAGTCGTGATGAATCAAGAACATTGGCCTTGTCGACAAGGGTTACTTTCTTGCGACGTTTCATTGCAATATCAAAGCCCTTGATCGCGATCCTTCTTATCTCATTCTCGTTATAAGTAAGCGTATCAACTGCAGTCATTACGCCGTCTATTTCTTTTGTATATCTTTCACCAAAATAAAGACCGCCTGTCAGTTCACGCATCATCATCATGTCAAAGCCTTTTAAAGCGACATCCTCTTTTAAAGGACAAGCATCTTTTAACTCAGGATACAGATAAGCAGGACGCAGATTAGCAAATAATCCGAGTTCTTTTCTTATCTTAAGAAGTCCGGCTTCAGGTCTTAGGTTAGGCGGGAGCTTATACCAGGGCGATGTCTGGGTGTTTCCTCCTATTGAACCAAGTAAAACAGCACCTTTTGATTTGGCAATCTTTACTGCTTCATCAGTAAGGGGCTCCCCTGTTGCATCAATAGAACAACCTCCCATGAGAATGTGTTCGTAATTTATGCTATGTCCGTACTTCTTACACACAGCATCCAGCACCTTGATCGCTTCATTAACAATTTCAGGGCCGATTCCGTCACCGCGAATGACAGCTATATCCATATTCATAAGAATTCTCCTTTGGGTTTAGTATTAAAAGACCACCGCATCAAGCAGTGGTCTTAATTCTGATCATTCTTCGGCATTTGCCTTTTCTATCTGCTTGATAGCTGACTTTTCCATCGGTATACGACAGTTTTTATTGCTTCCGAATTCAACGATGACTGAATCATCTGTAATATCGATCAGCACTCCGTAAAAACCGCTGGTTGTTACGACCGTATCACCTATCTCCATGTCTTGATACATGGCAGCAACTCTCTTCTGCTCTTTCTTCTGAGGCTTTATAAGCATGAAATAAATGAATACGCCGAAAATCAGTATATAAAGCACTACAATGATACCGCTACCAGTTGCACTTCCAGCAGCAGCTGCAGCATCTGTTGATAATAATAATCCGTTCATATAATCCCTCCTGGAAACTCATATATTCGTATAATATACACCAAAATATATTACAGTAGTTTTATTAAATATACAAGTAAATATTTTTCATCTATGCTCTAGCATCCTTGAGATAAACCGTCCAGTTTGTTTCTCTTATATTCGGCAAACTCATGCCTTTCTATCGCATCCCTAATCTCGCTCATCATGGTATTATAAAAGTAGAGATTATGAAGGACGCAAAGTCTCATTCCCAACATCTCCTTTGCTTTTAAAAGATGCCTTATATATGCTCTTGAATATCTTTTACATGTAGGGCATTGGCATCCCTCTTGAATCGGTCTGTCATCAAGCTCGTATTGCTGATTAAAAAGATTGAGTTTCCCGAAGTTTGTATAAACATGGCCATGACGGCCGTTCCTGCTCGGATAAACGCAATCAAAGAAATCGATACCGCGCTCTACGGCTTCAAGGATGTTTGCAGGAGTTCCTACACCCATAAGGTATGTAGGTTTATCTTTAGGCAGATACGGTACGACAGTCTCTATGATCTCATACATCTGCTCATGAGTCTCACCGACTGCAAGTCCCCCGATCGCATATCCGTCAAGATTCATATCAGCGATCTTTTTTGCATGCTCTTTTCTTATGTCAGAATATATCGCACCCTGATTGATACCAAATAATAATTGTTCTTTATTGACTGTATCTTCAAGGCTATTAAGTTCATCCATCTTTTTCTTGCAGCGTTCAAGCCATCTTGTCGTTCGATCCACACTGTTTATTACATATTTTTTATCTGCCAGAGCTGGAGCGCATTCATCAAAAGCCATAGCTATAGTGGACCCGAGATTTGACTGTATCTGCATACTCTCTTCAGGGCCCATGAAGATCTTTCTGCCGTCAATATGTGAATTGAATGTAACACCTTCTTCTTTGATCTTTCTTAAACCTGCAAGTGAAAAGACCTGAAAACCACCGGAATCAGTAAGGACCGGTCTGTTCCAGTTCATGAATTTATGTATTCCGCCAAGTTTTTTTACTATTTCGTCACCGGGACGTACATGAAGGTGATAAGTGTTTGACAGTTCCACCTGGCATCCTATACGTTCCAGATCCTCTGTTGAAAGTGCGCCTTTTATCGCAGCGGCCGTTCCCACATTCATGAATACCGGGGTCTGTATCGTCCCGTGAACAGTATGATACTCGGCTCTTTTTGCACTGCCGTCGCATGTCAATAATTTATATTCTGCCATTAACGTCCTTTCCAGTATTCCTCAAGTGTGGATCTCTGATTATATATAGATGTGGCAACATCAACACCAACATACCTGAAATGCCATGGTTCATATTGGATTCCTGTTATCTCTTCCTTTCCTTTTGGATAACGAAGTATAAATCCGTATTTATAGCTGTTATTGGCTAGCCATATTCCTGCCTCAGTCTCACCGAAAGCTTCATCCAGTTTTTGATGATCTTCACTCATTATGTCAAAGCCGAGACCTATCTCGTGCTCGCTTGTTCCAGGGATTGAAAGTTCGTTTGCAGCTTTTTTGTATGCTTCCAGATAAGAATATCCGTAATTCATATATTTCTTTATCTTCTGGTCGAATAATTCTTCCTGTCTTCTATTATCCCTGTATGCTGAGCTGATGATCAGCTTTATTTCTTCATTTTCTGCAGCTTCGAGCATATCCTTCATGGGCTGTACTGCTCGCTGATCACATCTTTTGCCGGGTACGACATATTCAAGGATAAATATCCTGTCTTCAGGGATCGGTCTTAGTTTGCTGACAAGGATATCTATGCCGTTTATATCCTCTTTAATGATATCTTCATCAGCGGGTATTTCATCAACGATTTCTTCCGCCGTATCCTTATCCGTCTCAGGTATCTCAATTGCATAATTTGCATTTTGAGAATTATCAGGTATTGCATCGTTTACAACAGAAGTTGAGATATCGCTTTTAATCACCGTATTTTTATATTTCTGATCAAAATACCGATATCCTGCTATCAATACAATAGCCGCACATAATGCGGCTATACCCCCGATTATTAACTTTTTAAAATGACTGTAGATATTTGATATAACGATTACACAGAAAATATAGACTGTTGCAAGAGTAAGGCAAAACTCGCCCTTAGCTGCAAATTTCCTGCATCTGTTTATCAGTTCTTTTCTCTTGTCCGTGTTCATTATTCCTGACCGAGTTTATGAAATATAATGCAGTTTGGCTTTTGAACCTTAATCTCTTTTTGATTCATCATCAAAAGTCCTTTTTCAAGATCGACTGTAAAAAATGTCATCGTATTTGATTCATGATTAAGACTTACAAGATGTCTGTTATCAGGGAAAAGACAGGCGTCTTTGGGATAATCTCCGCTAATTGGAAGGCATAATACTTTGCTCATCTCGCCAGTATGCTGATCCATGGAGAATATGACAACGCTGTTATCACCGGCATTTGAACTAACCATGTATTGGCCGTCTTTTGAAATACTCAGTGCACTTGCAGCCGATCCTTTTGCAAAATAATCATTAACTGTAGATATTGTCTGGATCTTGTCAAATGCAGGATCATTTCCTTTATCAAGATATTCATAAACATCTATCTTGTTATTCAATTCATGTACAACATACATGTGATGTCCGTCTTTTGAAAATTTTATATGTCTCGGAGCGGAATTCTGTTCTGAATGGATTATATCGATGAGCTTTAACTTACCAGTTGTTTTGTTTACGGTATATACATCTATGTAATCCATACCCAGATCGGCAGCACAAAGATATTTGTTGTCTCTGGTCATTTTGACGCAGCTTACATGAGGCCTGAAATTCCTTTCAGCTACATTACCCCATCCTTTATGGAAGATCTCGTCACAAATCCCCTCAATATTTCCGTCTTCCTTAAGTTTGAGGACAGTTATCTTTCCGTCGTGATATCCTGCAACAAATAAAAATTTATCTTCATAATCAGTTGAAAGATAGCAACCTCTCATACCGTTGATCCCGCTGTTACCAAGAATAGTAAGACCTCCATCAGGCTCTATCTTGTATGCTTCTACGCCAAAATCCGTGATGGAATATAGATATTTTGAGTTGTGAGTAATTGTCACATACGATGAGTTTGATATCTTGACCTTATCTTTAAGCACAAATCTGCCTTCATCAAGATCAACATCATAAATATGGATGCCGTAATTATCTCCCTGTGTATATGTTGAAACATATGCTACATATTTATCTGACATAATATCACCCGCTACCTTCTTCTTTTCTTATCTTTCTTACTACCGGTAAAACCGTTAACAACTACCAGAAATAAAAGCTGTACGATCAAAAACAGGCATACTTCCATGACAAATCCGTTCTTGATCATCGCATGATTGATTATCTCTGCCCGCCATCCTTCTAGAGCTTTTCCTCTCATGATGACATCTGTAAAGAATCCTTCTCTGAATTTTGCCGGATTCATCTGAACAAATATCATGACAGCAGCACCGCAAAACAGGAGTATGCCCCATGTGATTGCAATCGTATTTCTCAGTATGATCGCTCTTCCTTCAAGTAAAACGATCAAAAACAGAGCTATCGCTATTCCGATAAATGTATATGAAAGCCTTCTTAAAAGTATGAATCTTTTAGCTGCCTGAGTTATGATCTCTTTATCTTCAGATGAGAAAAATTCGATATCTTCGCCATCCTTTATGACATTTGCCGAAGGTTCATTCCCTTTCTTTAATGAAGTCATCCATTGATCGATCACTTCATGCATATCATTCGAAGTCAATCCCAGCTTTGTTGCCACTCCTTCGTTGGTACAATTCTTTTCAACAAAACGAGTATTGCATATTCCAAGATAAAATCCTAAAAATGCATTTGCAAACAGCATAAATCCAACACACAAAATGGAACATACCACGACTATAGCTGTAACTACGCTTCTGCTGCTACCCCTTCCGATATACACTTTAAGCCTCCATTATACGATCTGATAACTCTACTTTACTTTAAATATCCTTTATGCTGCAGAGCGTCTTTGTTAAGTCTTTTCTGACCCCGTTCACAGAAATCCAGACAGAACTGCAGATTATCCTTATCATCAAATTTTTTTGCTCTTGATAGAATATTCTCTTTTATAAAAGCATGTGTGTCTTCTTCGCCCCACACTTCTAGCATTCTTAAGAAGAGTTCTAGAAACGCTCTTGTTTTAGGATGCATAGGAGCCGGATCCAGTCCTTTATTATAGTACTCCATAGGAGAACTGGTAGTATACGCATCTCCATTATATACCTTGCATGCAGCAACCCTGTCCATAAGCATCTCAATGATATATTTTATCGGCATCGGAGCAGGCATCATGCCATGCATTCCAGGAGGCGCATTATGTATCGAATAATCGATCCAATATTCATAATGATGCTTATTGCGGCCTTTATGGTGCAACCATGCAGATGAATATCCGATACTTTCTCTTTCGGCATTATTTGGACTTCTAGTTCCCTGATAGTATTTAGCACCTACCAGAAACTCGGATGGAGAATACTTGCTCATATCATGTAAAAGGCCCTGCTTATATAGACCTACGGCAAAGCATCCCTGTCTGACGAGTTTTCTGTGCCTGTTTACTGTCTTAAAATGTTGTAATGCACTCATTTTTTATTCTTGCTGCCAAGCATTATAACAATGCTTCTTTCCTTGACTGATATCTGAGCATGTTCGTTCTCGGTTAATTTTGTATCATCTAAACCGCTTGTGTTCGCTACCATCTTCCATTTATATCCTTTAGGAAGTTTTGGTATTGCAAAATCATGACATGTCCAGTGCAGATTAACGGCGATATAAATAAATTCATCATCCTCCACATATTTGCCGCAATATAACATTGCAAACTGCCTGCTGAGAATGTCAGTATCTACTCTCCAAAGATCACTGCAATGAAAACTCAAGTCAGGATATCCGCACTGAATATAATCAGTCATTCTGTAAGAACTTGGCACTGTGAGGATCTTATGTGATAGTCTGAAAGCGATAGCATCCTTCATGAAATCATAAATATCGCTGTTCTTGCTTAAATTGTTCCAGTTTAGCCATGTTACTGTACTGTCATGGCAATAAGGATTATTATTTCCGTTTTGGCTGTTACCGAATTCATCACCAGCAACTATGAGAGGAGTTGTCTTGCTCATCATGTTTAAAAGGATGGCATTCTTTATCTGCTTGTGACGAAGCTTCTTTACCGCGATCCTAGTAGTAGGGCCTTCATATCCGCAGTTCCATGATCCGTTATAGGGAGCACCGTCATGATTATTCTCACCATTGGATTCATTATGCTTCCTGTCGTAACTAACAAGATCCATCAGGGTGAATGTATTGCAGTGAGTAATGTAATGAACATCACCGATCTTAACAGGGACATTCTTAATGTATTCAAGCGCACGCAACACCATGCCCTCATCTGACTTCAGGAGTCGGCGCATATCATACATATATGTATCTTTGCAAACGGCAAGATTCTTATATGCCGGTTCATCGTTATGCTCATAAATTTCATCAAGCGGAAACTGCTCACAAATGATCTTTGTATTTGCAAGCATAGGTTCAGTTCCTAGCAGAGCCAAGGGCAACTTGCTTCCCATAAGATGAAATCCGTCAACATGATACTCCTGCATCCAGTATTTTAATACTTCGATTATATAGCCCTGCTTGACAGTCTCGGGGAAGAAAAACTGAAGTATGACTTCAAGACTTTGCTTATGTAAGGCTTTAACCATATCTTTAAATGCCTGTGAAGCATTAGTATTTTTCGGGCTGTAGGATGATTTGGGCGCAAAATAAAAACTGTCCTTATATCCCCAGTAGTTAAGCTTGGGCTCAACTGGTTCATATGCACCAAGAGAAAACTCGCCTTTATCTGTACTCGGAGGTTCAAGCTCAACAAAGTTATACACAGGCATAAGTTCCAGAGCCGTAACACCGAGATCTTTTATATACGGGATCTTTTCGATAATACCTGAAAATGTTCCGGGGTTATTTACCATACTGCTCTTATGCTTGGTAAATCCTCTGACATGAAGCGCATAAATCACTGAATCGTTAAAAGCGATCAACGGATTCTTATCTTTTTCCCAGTCATAATCATCATGATAAATCCCAGCACGCAGATTTGAAGGTAATTTACCCCAGTTTTCGTTGCCAAGAATTATCTTTGCATAAGAATCATGGATGATCTCTTCACCTATATAATAATTGTAATCAAACCTGTCGGGATCTATACCGGATACTTTCATGCATCGTATATTGCCCACTTTGTTTGAACAGCAGAAGGATAATCTCTCCTCTGATTTTGTCATTTTATCATACAGAATAATACCGCATTGCTCGTCGGTGCTGACTACAACGGCAAAATTAACCTGATTATTGCCAAGATATGTTGCACCAAGCGGATATGGCTTGCCGTATGATATCTTTAGTTCGTTATTCATCAATCCTCGTTGTCAAACTCGCATTCATCAAGAAATTCGTCAAAAGCCTCACAAACGGCGTCATATTCAGCGTCATCTTCAATATATGAAAGCTCGGGTTCTTCATTCGGATCATCCAGGTTTTCAGAATAAGCATAAAACCATACATCCTGGTCTTCTGCATCATCCTGACCTTCAGGAAGAAGGGCTATATACTCCTTACCGTTAACTTCAAGTATTGTGATAACTTCACACATAACTGTGGAACCGTCATCAAGGTTAAGCTCAACTTTCATTTCCTCGTCCGGGGTGTTGTTTTCTATCATATCTGCTCCTTAAAATATCTTTTTCAAAAGAATTACATACCTTTAATAATTTTACCGAATATTTAGACATTTTTCAACATGAATACTACTTACAAAAAGAGACCGGACAATCCGGTCTCATAGTATTTTGCATATTTTGATAAATAATTATGCCTGTTCAAGCTTTACAATGCCTGATTTAATCCTTCTAAGGGTTTCGTCTTTGCCAAAAAGCTCCATTAATTCAGTAGCACCCGCGGGTGTCATCTGCTTTCCTGAAACAGCTGTACGGACAGGCCATAGAACATATCCGTTCTTAAAATTCTTCTCTTCAACATACTTTAACAACGTTGAATACAAAGCATCATTACTGAAATCATCCTGTTTTTCGAGAATCGGCAGGATATCTTTGAGTACCGAAAGTGAACTTTCAGCATTTGTCTTCATCTTCTTATGCGTATACATCTCGATATCATAATTAGGAAGCTCATCAACAAAATCTATAAGTTCCTTTATATCAGGAAAAACTTCGATCCTTGTCTTTACCCATTCGGCAAGCTTTTTCTTGTCTACATCTGACTTAACAGCTTCATCGATATAGGGTTTAGCCATTTCGTAGTATGTATCAAAATCCATCGCCTTGATATATTCACCATTCATCCAGCGAAGCTTTACGATATCGAATACGGCAGGTGATTTGCTTATCCTGTGATAATCAAACTCTTTAATAAGTTCATCGAGTGTAAATATCTCCCTGTTATCTTCGGGACTCCATCCCAATAAAGCTATATAGTTGACAACAGCTTCAGTCACAAAACCTTGTTCTATAAGATCTTCAAAAGATGAGTGACCGCTTCTTTTTGAAAGTTTCTTGTGATTTTCATCTGTGATAAGAGGAAGATGTACATATACAGGGCTCTTCCATCCAAAAGCGTCATAAAGTCTTTGATATTTAGGCGAAGATGAAAGATACTCATTACCTCTGACAACATGAGTAATATTCATTGTATGATCATCAACAACATTAGCGAAGTTATACGTAGGATAACCGTCAGTTTTTATTAAGATCATGTCATCAAGTTCTGAATTCTCGACTGTGATGTCACCATAAAGTTCATCGTGGAAAGTTGTTGAACCCTCATTGGGAATATTCTGTCTGATAACATAGGGTTTTCCTTCTTCAAGGTTCTTTTGAATCTCTTCTTTTGACAAAGAAAGACAGTGCTTGTCATAAACCGTAATCTCTTTGCCTTCAACAACTTCGGTTTTTAATGATGCAAGCCTTTCCTTATCACAAAAGCAGTAATATGCTTCTCCCTTGTCGATGAGTTCCTTGGCATATTTTAAATATATACCGGTCTTCATCCTTTCACTCTGGACATAAGGGCCATAACCGCCGTCCTTGTCAGGACCTTCATCATGATGTAAACCTGTCTTTTCAAGAGTTCTGTATATGATCTCGGTTGCACCTTCAACAAATCTCTCTTGATCGGTATCTTCGATCCTGAGCATAAACTGGCCGCCTTCATGTTTTGCAATCAAGAATTCGTATAATGCGGAACGTAGATTGCCAACATGCATCTTTCCGGTAGGGCTTGGTGCGTATCTTGTTCTAATCTTCATCTGACTCTCCTATCTTTGATCACCTAAATAAACTAAGGCTATAACATCCGGACCTGTATGACTGCCGATTGTCGGTCCGATCTGATTAATCATGAATTTATCTATTCCGAAGCGTTTCTTCACTTCATCTGCGACATATTTGGCATCTTCTTCATTATCACCATGACTTATGAAGACTATGTCGTTTTGATCTTTATATGATCCCATGCTCTTTTCCATGAAATCAACCAATGCATTAAGAGATTTCTTTCTGCCACGAACATTGAACATATTTACAAGTTTTCCTTCATCATCAACATGAAGGACGGGTTTTAGATTGATCATACTTCCTACAACTGCCGCTGTCTTTGAAAGTCTTCCACCTCTGTAGAGGTGATCAAGATCATCTACAGTAAATGAATGAACAGTATTATATTTATACTTTTCTACCCATTGTGCAACTTCTTCTTTTGTGGCACCTTCTTCTTTCATACATACAGCCTTGTATACCAAGAGTCCCTGGCCGACAGATGCAGAAAGTGAATCAATGACCTGAATGTGCACATCTTGCATCTCATCCATTATCTCCTGAGCAGCGATCATAAAGCTGTTGCATGTACCGCTTAGCCCGGATGAAAATGCGATTAAAAGGATATCTTTGCATATCTTAACAGCTTCCAACATGCCCTGTTTAGCTTCTTGCGGATTTACCTGTGATGTGGTAGGCATGCTCTTGTTTCTGATCTTCTGGTAGAAAGTTGATGCAGCTTCTTCATCATCGTTGTCATATACGACGCCGTCTATTGTGTATTTAAGTGAGATACACGGTACATTGTGCTCTTTTAGAAAACTTTTAGGCAGATCAGCAGATGAATCTGTCATAATAATGTAATCTGACATATACAATCCCTTTGTTTTTATCTTGCAGCAAATCCTAAATATAATATCATCATTTATATAAATCGTCAAAGCACACAAAAAGAAGCAGAACTCAATCTGCTTCTCTTTGAGATATTAAGCTCCGGTGCTTCCGAATCCGCCGTTACGTTCATCGGTAACATCATCGTCTACGGTTGTACCGAACTCCATGAAGATTCCCTGTATGAAACCAGCTCCCTTATCTACCGCAAGTTCTTTACCTTCATTTGAATCATTGGTTATCTTTGCAAATATATGACCTTCATTGTCTGAATAGAAGTAATCACTATCTATTATACCGACTGTATTGTTTAATTGGAGCCTGTATTTAAATCCCAGACCGCTTCGAGGGTAAAGACATAATACCCATTCACTATCCATCTTTGCTCTTATACCAGTGGGAATCTTTATCGTTTCTCCCGGTTTAAGATTAAATGAAAACGGTGCAAAGAAATCGTAGCCTGCACTTCCCTTTGTTGCTCTTTTCGGTAATTTGATATCTTCATACATTTCCTTTGCTTCATCTTCAGAAATATTTGGTTTGATATCATTAATACCTACCATAAATTCATCAAAGCTGACTTTGAAAAACTTAGCGATGCCTTTCAATTGTCTACCTCCCCTTATAACTAGCTATAATCTCCGCAATGAAGAACTGGTATAAGCTTGTCTGATTTTTGAAGTGTGGCCTGTACATCTATTACACGCTGATTTGAACTTCCTTTCCAAAGAAGCTTAGTATCCCTCTGTTCTTCGACATATTCGCCGTCAACAAGAACATCAATATTCTTCATCATCGGATAATGCCATATCTCTTCCCACTTATAACCTGTGTAAAGCCATATGGTCTTATTCGGATATTTTTCTTTAATCTCTTCGGCAAGAGCGCGAACATCAAGTCTGTTAGCGCTGTGAAGCGGATCTCCGCCGGAAAATGTTATTCCAGATATATATGATCGATCAAGCTGATCAAAAATCTCCTGCTTAGCAGCTTCATCAAACAGCAGTCCACCGTCGGGATCCCAGGTGATCGGATTCTGACATCCCTTACAGCAATGTGAGCAGCCGGCTACCCACAGAACAACACGAAGTCCGTCGCCGTTAAGCATATCGTCCTTGGTAATATTGTGATATCTCATGGTTACATAGACTTCCTTTCTGCGATTTCTGCCATCTTAGCATCATTAAGTCTTGTGTCACCATGAACACGTGAATATGAAAGATATCCGTTCATACGGTCTATCTTAGTAAGATTTCTGCTTCCGCACTTAGGGCATACATCCATTTCAAGCTCCTGATGACCGCAGTCATCACAGTAAGCAAGCGAAAGGTTTACACCTTCGTAGAAGCCCATTTCCATCGCTCTTCTTATGAGTGTTTTAACAGCTTCGATATTATAATCGATCGGATATTTTACATACTGTATCTTACCGCCGTTACACATCTCCCAGAAACGGTATTCGGTATCCTGCTTCTCGATAGGAGTGATATCTTCAGAAACATGACAGTGGAAACTGTTTGAAACATATTCTCTGTCCGATACGCCTTCGATGATACCGTATTTCTTTCTGAACTGCTGAACCTGAAGACCGCATAGATTCTCTGCAGGCGTTCCGTATATAGCATACAGATGTCCGTCTTCTTCCTTGAATTCATTTACTTTCTTGTTTATATGATCAAGGACTTCAAGTGCGAACTGACCGTCTTCTACCAGAGATTTTCCGTTATAGAGCATCTGAAGCTCATTAAATGCAGTAATACCGAAGCTTGCAGTTGCTGCTTTGAGCAATGGCTTGATCTTATCTGTCAGCTTGAGATGTCCGCCAAGGAAACCACCTTCACAATAAGCAAGAGGATTTGTGCTCGCACGCATCTCGCCAAGATATGCATATGTTCTTATATGCAGCTGTCTGATCAGATTCAGATAATAATCAAGTACTTCATAGAAATCTTTACTCTCGTGTCTAGCTTTAGCAAGTATCATGGGTAGATGCAATGATACCGCACCGATATTGAACCTGCCTACAAATACAGGCACATCGTCATCATCAGCAGGATGCATGCCGCCACGCTCATACCAGGGAGAAAGGAAAGCTCTGCAGCCCATAGGTGAGATGATCTTTCCATATCTTTTATACATTGAAGCTATATATCCTTTTCCTGTAAGCGAGAGCCAATCAGGATACATGGTTTTGGCTGAACATTTAACACCCGCTTCAAATACATCTTCGAGCTCACATCCCGGGCCATGAAGTTTCTCATCATAAAGGAATACGATCTTGGGGAAAAGAACAGGCTTCTTGCATTCCTTCTTGCCCTGTCCGCGTCTGCGGACATTTAACATACAGATTGTAGCAAGCTTTGCAAATCTTCCGGTTCCTGTACCGGCTGTTACAGTAATGAACGGATAATCTCCTCTTGAACTTGCTACTGTATTGAATTTATATTCCCAGCCCTGGAAACCCTGCTCCATATCACGAACAACATCAGCATATGCTTCAGCTTCAGCGGTCTCCTTATCGATTCCGAGTTTCATATACTTATCTGTGTATTTCTTATACGATTTCTCGGCATAGGGCTCAAGGATGTTATCTACACTAGGAACGGTAAATCCTCCGTACTGCTGGCTTGCAGCACTTAAAACTATATCGCCTATTACATCAAAAGCGGTATCAACTGTCTTGGGCTCGTTGTACCATATGTTACCCATTTCAAAACCGCCCTTTAAAACGTTTTCAACGTCAAAGAGACAGCAGTTCATGGTATCTCTTCTTGCACTCATATCGTGAACGTATATGTATCCGTCACGACAAGCCTGTATTTCCTCGGTTGTAAGGAAGAACTTCTGATACAGTTCCTTGTTTAACTGATTGAATATGAGCGAACGCTTGGTAGATACCAAAGCGGAGTCTGTGTTGGAGTTTTCCTTGTCTCCCACATACATGATCGACTGACTCTTTTTATATACGTCATCAAGCATGCGCACAAAATCCTGCTTATAGTTACGATAGTCTCTGTATGACTTAGCAACTATAGGCTTAACCTGCTCCAAAGCACTCTCAACGATGTTATGCATTACGGGGATCGGAATCTCATCAGCCTCGAGTTCATCTACCTTATCACAGACATACTGGCATATCTGTCCTTTTTCCTCCTCGGAAAACTTTGTCAACGCTCTGTAGGCACTCTTTCCTACTGCATTAACTACCTTCTGAACATTAAACTCTTCATAGCTTCCGTCTTTCTTGATAACAACGACATGTCGTTTCGGCATATATTTCTCGCCGTAATAGTTATCATCCAATTCTTTAACAGATTCCACCACTACACTCATCTCATTCTCCTTACAAAAAACGCAAATCAAGCCTAACAAAGTACATCATGTAGTTGACATCTTTGTCTGGCTGTCTATATCTTGTATCACATTATAAAATAATCCCATATATTGTGTCAACGGATTTGAATTGACATAATGAACAAAAAAAAGAGGTGATTTTTGTCACCTCTTTCAGATAAGATCACTTTTTATTTATTCTGTTTATCTAAAATCTCCTTTAAAAATGTCAAATAAGAATCTTTTACATCCTTAGGTGAATCGATGAGTACTGCACCGCCTAAAGAGGTTATCCATCCAAAGAACTGATTTGATATGGCGACTGGAGTCCGCACAAGACAATCTCCTTTTTCTTCTCTTATATTTATGTCAGTACCAAATCTGTCGATCACTATGCCGATAGATTCTTTTTGTACACGCAGAGTAACAGTTTTTACTTCTCCTCCATACATTCCGAAGGATCTGTTAGCATAGCTGGCAACATCAAATTTCTCAAAGAGATCATTTCCCTTTCTGGATTCATTAAGCAGACTAACTCCTTTTATCTTATCTACCCTGTAATGCTTTATCTTCTGCGAGCTTGAATCATAGGCGATCATATAATAGTTTTCATCTTTAAAGGTAAGAGCAAAAGGACTGACAAAATACAACTGCCCATCGTGCCTTGCTACTTTTTCTTTTTGAGGAGTCCAGTCAAGGTATTTGAAAGATATCTGTTTATTGTTCTGCATTGCAGCGTAAATATCATTTACGACATAATAAATGCTCTCATTATCAGTCTTAACTCTGTTCTGCACAAAAATGTCACGTTTTAACTGTGCCTCATCAAACTCAGATACAATATCTTCAAGTTTTGCGATGAGTTCACGACTCTTTTTAACTGTAATGAACTTAGATGCCTGTATGCTATCTACAAGCAGTTTCATTTCCGAAAGCTCGAATTGTCTGCTTGCCATATAATACCCACCGTCTTTCTTGGATTTATTGGTAACTATATCGTATCCGAATTCGATGAGCTGAGCTATGTCATCATAAATGCTCTTTCTCTCGGCACCTATCTCGTATTTGGCAAGTTCATCTATCAGCTGCTTTGTGCTCATGGGATGATCTTCATCTGTCTTTTTTTCGAGAATCTTAACAATATATAGAAGTTTTAGCTTTTGATTAATACCTTTTGCCATGATATCCTCACGATTATTCTAAAAAAGACGTTCGTATTGAACGTCTTTTAAACTATGCAATGTTTTCTTTGCTGACTGCAGCGGCCTCAAGGTTTGCTGCGCTCTTTTCTATCTCTTCTTTTTTGTTTTTGTTCTTTCTTACTCTTATACCGGCAAAAACCGCGATAACAATAAGTGTTGCAAATACAAGAAAAAGAATTAAATATGATAAAAATGCGTTAGTAAACAATATAAGATTATTCATAATGAATCTCCTTGTTCAAGATGTTATATATAATAACATCTCATTTCATATTTTTCAACTTGGCGTATTTTCTTCAACGATAGCATCTGCAGCTGAAGTAGCAAGCTTGTCGCATCTTTCATTCTGAGGATGTCCTGCATGCCCCTTGACCCAAGTGAAGCTTACCTGATGAGGGTTCATCGCCTTTAATAATCTAAGCCAGAGATCGATGTTTTTTACCTCGTCTTTTTTTCCTCTTCTCCAGTCTTTTTTTATCCAACCTTCAACCCAGTGCTGATTGAAAGCATCGGCAACATACTTCGAATCGGTTATAACTTCAACTTTACATGGCTTGGTGAGTGCTTCAAGCCCGGTAATGACTCCTAACAGTTCCATCCTGTTGTTTGTAGTTTCTGCAAACCCTTCAGAGTATTCACGCGTATGGAGATTACCTTTCGGATCGATATATTCTAGTATCGTTCCGTAGCCGCCCGGTCCGGGATTACCTCTAGATGAACCATCACTGTATAATGTTACGTTCATTATCGGCTTTCCTCCATGTTTTTAACGAGTTCATTGGCTTTACTAATAATATCCTTATCATATCCCAGAATATCAAGCAGCTTTATCGCATTTCTGCTTGTAGCTTTTCCTTTGGACAGTTTATAAGGAAATATCACATCATTATCTTTCATTTCCTCTTCGAAATGATAATTATCATAGATATCATCAAGGATAGAGGTTAACTCAAGATCATGTGTAGCCGCAAAAACAAGCACACCCTTATCGGAGAGATTACGTAATATGGCACTGCTTGCAGCAATTCTTTCCGTTGTGTTTGTCCCTCTTAACACTTCATCCACAAATCCGAGAACATGTGCTTTGTTTTCAGATGCATCCATTATCCTCTTTAAAGCCTTTATCTCGACCATGTAATAGCTTTCACCGGTTACGATACTGTCTTTCAGACTTAGTGAGGAATAGATATTGAAATAGGGAGCAGCATATTCTTTGGAAAGACTCGTGTGGATAGTCTGTGAAAGCAACGCATTAACCGCGATCATCTTTAAGAATGTAGATTTGCCAGAAGCATTTGAACCGGTCAAAAGTACACACTTATCAGCATTTATACTGTTTGGAACGGCATCGGTTAATAATGGATGATATCCGTCTTCTATCTTCAAAGCCTTATATGAATCATCCAGTTTTGGAATGCTAAACTGAGATGTTGATACTCTGTATTCACCTATTGATATATAGCAGTCAATAGTTCCTATTATCGTAAGTATCTTATCAATGTCCTCTTGGTGTAGTTTAATCTGATCAAGCATAGTGTTAAACTTCATCAGATCAAGATGCGTTAACATCTTGATATAATCAAGTATCACTCCCAAAGGACTGTTACCCAGATTCCCGATCACAAGTGAGGAAAACCTTTTAAATGATTTGAATCGGTTTGATATACTGACCAGGTCGGTCATTTCGCCTTTCAATATATCTGGTCCGTCTTTTATAACCTGAATGATATTATCACAATTTTTCAATACCCTGAATGCATACTCAAAACAAACAATATACGGCTCTATTCTGCTCTTTTGCTTAAAGTATGTTGCCATGTTGTAAACGGCGAAGACAAATATCAGAGCAATACCGATAAAAAGATTGAAAAAGCATATCACGATCGCAGGAATATACATTATAACTCCTGCCATTGTCATTAATGTTGAAGTTCTTGTTGCTTCATCTAGCTTATCAATATAGCTGTATATACTATAGTTTTTGCTTCTGCCGATGTTGTGAAGACAGACTTGAAGCTTTGTTCTATATTCAGGATCCTCTATAAGTCGATTGACCTTGCATTCGAAATCTGACCAGTCGTAAAGCTTAGTATGCGGACTTCTTAAAGTATAATAAAGGAATTCGTCTCCAGCTGATGAATTGCAATAATTCATCTTAGAATATATCAGATTCATATCAAGGTCATTCCAGGTTATATCATCTATCATATCTTCATGAAAATGATAGTTAGTAAAACCTTTTATGCTCTTTAATTCTTCTGAAGAAAGCTTTCTTGTATTAATCTTGCCATAATAATTTTTTAGTTTTTCTTCGTATGCTTTCTTATCAAGTTGTTCCTTCCTGTAACCTGCACCGAAAAATATCAGCAATAAGATTACAGTTATGATGATTACCTGCGTCATGTTCTCTGATCAAATATCTTTTAATCTTTCGGTTATTTCAGCACATTTCTCATAAATCTGTTCTGCGTCAGCCTGTAAGAACTTGCCGTCCATATATAGGATCTTTCCGTCTATCATTGTCATCTTGATATTGCTCTTTGATCCGCTGTATACGATATTCTTAGGAATATTAAGTATTGGCTGCATATTGGGCTGCATAAGATCGATCATTATAATGTCTGCAAGCTTACCGACACTAAGATCAGAACAATCCTTATGATCAAGACTTAAAGCACCGTTTACACATGCCATCTTTAAGACTTCATCAGCAGCAACAGCCTTGGGATCCATTTCTTTAAGTTTGGCCAGTCCGGTAACCAAAAACATCTCTCTGAACATATCAAGACAGTTGTTAGAGCTTGGCCCATCTGTTCCAAGACTTACCAGTATGCCTTTTTCAAGATATTTTGAAATAGGAGCGATACCGCTAGCAAGCTTAGTGTTACTTCCCGGATTTGAAACAACAGATACTCCTCTCTTTTTAAGTATCTCCATATCATGATCATCACACCAAACACCGTGATAGATACATCCGCCAAAATCCCACAGACCTAAACTGTCAAAAAAGGCCACGGGACTCATACTGTATCTTATCCTGCATTCATCGACTTCTGTTTTGGTCTCTGACATATGTACATATAAAGGCGCTTTATAGTGATGGATGAGTTCTGAAACCTCTTTAAGCAGTGTTTTATCGCACGTATACTCTGCGTGAACACCCATCTTGAATCCAACCAAGTCAGATTTTCCGTTTAAGTCGTTGTATCTGTGCTCCATAACCTCAACAGTCGGTCCAAATTTGTTGAGACCTGAAACCATCTCGCATCTCATTCCCATTTCGTCACACGCATCAAGAATAGTATCGGGTGTAAGATACATATCAGCGATCAGTGTAACACCTGTTGTGAGGTATTCAAGGATTGCTAGTTTTGTAAGCCAGTAAACATCCTCGCCAGTCATTACCGCTTCTCTTGGGAAGATCATGTTGTTTAACCAGTCCTGAAGGTTAAGATCATCAGCAAGTGATCTGAACGCTGTCATACCGCTGTGTGTATGTACATTTTTAAAGCCGGGCATTAAAAGATTCTTTTTACAGTCGATCTCCTCATCCCATGATTCTGATTCTTCTTTTGCTTCACCGATATAAGCGATCTTATTACCTTTTACCCAGAGTTCGCCTTCAAATATATCCTCTCCATCGACCATGGTAAGTATTCTGGCATTATAAAATCTAATATTCATTAATCTCTCCCCATTATTACAGTACTTTATCAAATTTTTTTACAGATTCAGTTAAAAGCTTCTTAAATTTCGGAGCAGCTTCATTTGCAGCAGCCTGTACCTCTTCATGCGTGAGAGGGTTATCTGTCATACCTGCCGCAAGATTGCAGACACACGAAATGCAGCAAATCTTCATGCCCATATGATTAGCTGCGATTGCCTCGACAACTGTAGACATTCCGACCGCATCCACACCAAGTGTCCTTAACATCCTTATTTCTGCAGGAGACTCAAACGAAGGACCTGTAAGCTGAGCATAAACACCTTTTTGAAGCTTTATGTTGTTTTCCTTTGCAGTAGATTCGATTATATCTCTTAAATCTTTATCATATACATGACTCATATCAGGGAAACGGGTTCCAAGTTCGTCTATATTAGCACCGATAAGAGGATTGGGTGCAAAGCATGCGATATGATCAGTTAACATCATAAAGTCGCCCGCACAGAATGTAGTATTAAGCCCTCCTGATGCGTTTGTCAAAAAGAGGATCTGAGCACCCATAAGCTTCATAAGTCTTGTTGGCAGAACAACGTCGCTTATAGGATATCCTTCATAATAATGCACTCTCCCCTTCATGCACACTACAGGAACTTCTCCTACATAACCGAAGATAAATTTTCCGGCATGTCCCGGTACGGTTGATACCGGAAATCCTTCAATATCATGATAGTCGATCTCGCATTCAACTTTTATATCGTTAGCATAATCACCAAGACCTGATCCAAGTACAATTGCTACTTTGGGAACAAAGTCTGTTTTTGCTCTAACACTTTCAAGACATTTCTGCAGTTTTTCATAAATTGGGTTCATACATTATCCTCCTAAATTGTTATTTTAGGTTAGTATATCAAAAATACGGTGTTTTTAAAACATTGTCTATAGATGCTTACCGGGTATAAGTCTTCTTAAATCAGATGTTGATACATCAACATTAAACAGTATCTTCATCAAAAATATAAAGAATACTATTACGAGTATCGGAATCAGACATGATGTAACGATCATAACTGCTATCGCTTCTATGAACCTACTGAGAAGACCAGTGACATACTCAACAATAGTCCCTGCAGCATTTTCAATCCAGGATAGGAAGCGCTCGACACTACTTTGATCTTCATCAACAATACTTAGTTCATTTGCACTATCTACAGTTTGTTCTATGGTATCGCAGTAGTTATTATATATAAGTTCAGATGTTCTTACGCTGACAGGAATAACGCATTCAAGTGCTAAAGCAAATATTACAAATTTTAAGGACAGTATTTTCATTTTTTGACTTTGAGCAAAATATCCGATACCTCCTATGATACAGGCAAGAGGGATCATACCCAAAAATGAAACATATCCAATTATCGTAACGAGATATTTTTCAAGATAAAGTGCACTTAAGACTACGACAAAATAAGTGCCGAGCTCAGCAAACTGTTCAGCTATAGGAGTACACTGGTCATCTGGGAGTAATGATATGGCCGCTGATGCAGCAGTTGCACCGGCGGCAAGCTTCATAACGCTTGCAATCTCTTCATCAATCTGAGATATCGTATGCGAATGAGTATCCATGTTAGTGGCTATGGGAGCGATCTTAGCAATGGATATCAGCGCGATAAGTATGAGTGCCAGGATTATTGGTATGGATTTATATATCTTCATATTGGATTACCTTTATTTGCTTACAAATTCGATTGAATACTCTTTATCTTCTATCAACGAATTGATAAATGATTCTATAAGATTTTTAGCGCTTTCGTCAGCTTTACTGATTATACCTTTATTTAGAGCTTTGGTCTTGGCTGCATTTTCGAATTCTATGATCGAATTATTATACTTTGTCATGTCAAGTTTATTCCAGAGACCTTCTTTTTCTTCATAGATCTTGAAACTGTCATGATCGATGTCAACGCCGATTATTTCAGCTTCAGGTATTTTAACAGTAATGAGTTTTGCTTCATCATCTTTTGAAATCTCAATGTTATTGCAATCTATTCCTGCCGTTACAACTCCGTCATAGCTGAATATAAAAGATGCTTTTGAATCAAAGATCCAGACTCTTTCTGTACTCTTGTATTCTTCTACCTGAGTGAAGTAATATTCTTGTGTTATTAGAGTACCCATCTCTTTAAGGCCGTCCTGTATCACTTCAGTATTGACGGTCACTATCTCCTCGACAACAGGGGCATCATCAAAAAGCTTCTTATCTGACTGATTGTTTATAACATCCTTAAGCGAATCATTATCTGAATGATCATTACTCTTTAACATGCCTGCAATCAGCCATATGATGATTATTGATAAAACAACGGATACAGCTATATAAATTTTTTTGATCTTATTATTTTCCATGTCATACCTCTCTTACCGACATGTTCATTTTACCATAAAAAAAGGCAACCGCATATTGCAGTTGCCTCTTTAATCTTAGTTTATAACCAGCTGATCCCAGCTGTCGCTCGGGATAAGTGTTATGTATGTCTTACCTGTGTTGATCTCGATTTCTTCACCGTTCATGTCATAGAATCTTGTAATCGAATTATCCTCACCACCCTTGGCCCAAGTAATCGGAACACATTTGCCGTTCGTGCAGTAGAAGCCTTCCTTTCCGGAATCGATTACATTATAGATAAGATAACCGTGATCATCGAGCTGTGAGAATGTACATCTCTGAATGATTACATTATCAAAGCAGAGGACCTCTCCGGTCTTGCCGTCCTTGTGAGGCGCACCGTACTCAGAATAATAGTACTTCTTGTCAGATTCATTGTATTTGAGTTCTGATCCATTATGCTTAAACGGAAGATCTATAAATGTACAGGTCTTTGCATTCTCTTCGCCTTCGAATGTGATTGGATCTGCTTTCGGTGCAAACTTGAAATGCTCTCCAGGATAATACTCTGTGTAAGTTGTAGAGAACTTCGAGTTCTTAAATGCCTTATCAAGATCTCCAGGCATTATATACTCTGTAAATTCTCTTGCCTTTCCATTGTCTACTCTTGAAAAGATTCCAGAGAAGTGATCTTTGAATACTTCTTTAGAGAAGTATGCATCAATGTAGAAAGGACCTCCGTCATGGCAAAGCACGGCGTTGTATTCTGCCGCTAAGAGAATATTTGTGGGTCTTGTTGATCTGATCGAACCAAGTTGTTCAATCTTGCCCCAGTCTTTCATGACTACCATGAGACGTGTTATACGGTCATTCTGAGTAGAGTTCATAATCTCGTAAACGATATCACCATCATTAACACCGAAATGATCAAGAGCTGTTTTCTCATTATCTACCATAGCAGCTATGGGTCTCTGATCCTTAAGTGATTCATCTATGGGAAGATGAGTTAACTCTGAAAAATACATACCTGCAGGAAGTTCATCCTCTTTTCTAACATGCTCTTCTTCTACAGGTTCTTCGTCCTTTGTTTCTTCGACAGTCGGGATTGTTTCTATCTCG
>JAEEGJ010002957.1_pt1 | contig 72411 bp, 69 predicted proteins | sample 8958761 | NCBI WGS metagenome assembly JAEEGJ01 (sample SAMN16246546, study PRJNA631951) | gut metagenome | biome: gut microbiome; feature: rumen; material: RS-attached | host: Bos | place: Iran: Karaj | collected 2018-10 | reverse complement strand
CTGGAGGTCGAGGGTTCGAGACCCTTCTGCGTCGCCAAACAAGCCGGATCTTGTTCCGCAATGTCCGGCTTGTTTTTTGCCCAGATAGCTCAGTCGGTAGAGCAGGGGACTGAAAATCCCCGTGTCGATGGTTCGATTCCGTCTCTGGGCACCAAAGAGAGGTTATCTCAGATGAGATAGCCTCTTTTTTTATTTCTGCTTTGTTCCGATATTATTACGGTTTGCTTACAACGGCTTTTAGCTCAGGTACTTTTTGTATAATCGCTATGTCAGGCTCTTTCATTGAGCATGAGGCTTTTGAAGGGAATAAGTACATGAGCAATAACAATGTTACAAAGTTTCAGCATATAGTAGCGGGTCTTGCCCCTGATAAAAAGGAGGCACTTTACCGGAAGATGAAGAGCCTTCCGGAAAACGGACGCAATGAGATGATCGACAAGGTCGTTGCAGCATACGAGACGAGAAAGATGACGATCGAGCAGCCCGTAGCCGCAGGCAGGAATACGCCTCCCGCAAATTACTCGGTTACACCTTCACACAATAAGGATCATTTTGCCGGCAGAAATATCATGACGGTCGGCACGCATAATAAGAAGACAGTAACAGTCGGCAATACCCGTAATATGGCTGCCGGCAGAAATATGAAGCCTTCCGTTCAGAGATCGGGCAATACCGGCGCTGCAATAGTTGCTGCCAGAAGACCCGGAGTTAAGCCTCCCATTAAGTCTTCTGTTGCCGCACCTGCGGTAAGGGGCGGTGTCAGTGCTCCCGCGGTAATGAGTCCTGCTGCAAGAAGAGCAGCTTTAAGGACTGAGGCAGAAAGAAAGAAGAAACAGGCGGAAACGGTACGCAAGGTCCTTAAGATCGGACTCATGGTTGCCGGGAGGGCATCTGTCGTACTTGTATTCTCACTCGTGCTTATTTTGTGCGGATTCTATACATTCCTCGGTATCATCATGAAGGGACCTTCCCCGCATCTGCGCGATCAGTTCGTATCTTCTGTCATGGAGTCGTCTGTAGGCGGAGTAATGGCTCAGCTCGTGCTCTCCGATGAAGAGATCCAGGAGATCCTTAACAGGAACAAGACGCAGGAATTCGATACGATCACAAATACTGCACTCGTAAAGATCGCTCCAAAGAATGCAAACGCGAATGCGAATGCTGTCAATCCATATGATCCGGACGGAGACGGAGTAGAGATCCACGAGATCAGCGGACCTATGTACCGCGGCGTCATGATGGTCGTTCAGGATCCTTCAAGAGTAAAGGTATCCACACTCGAAGAATATAACCACAGAGGCGCAGGCTATACGCTCAAGGAACATATCGACAAGTCCGGTGCCATCGGCGGCATCAACGGCGGTAAGTACGAAGACAAGGGCGGAATGGGAATAGGCGGCTGGCCTGAAGGAATCGTTATCGCTGACGGCAAGCTCAGAATGGGTTACCCGGGCGGAACATATGATGTTTACGGATTTACAAAGGATAATGTCCTTGTGGTCGGAAGAATGACCGCACAGCAGGCTATCGGTATCGGAGTAAGAGACGCTGTCTCATTCGGACCTACGCTTATCGTAAACGGCGTTGCAGCCAAGTACAGCGGAAACAGCGGCGGCCTTAATCCGAGAACGGCCATCGGCCAGCGTGAAGACGGAGCTGTCCTCCTGCTCGTTATCGAAGGAAGAAAGACTGCATCAATGGGCGCCACTATGGCCGACCTCATCGATGTAATGAAGGAATACGGCGCGGTAAACGCTGCAAACCTCGACGGCGGAATGTCTTCTGCTATGTGGTACAACAATGAGGAGCTCGTTTCAAGCTCAAGCATCAGACAGAGCAGAAAGATGCCTACAGCTTTCGTAGTACTCCCCAAGTCTGCGTCAAATAATGCCCAGGCTCCCGCTAAGGAGGCCTAAAGATGGCTGAACAAAACAATAAGCCGGTCAGACCGGCAAATCCTGCAGGAACCGGAAAGCCTGCTGTTCAGAAAAGGTCTGCCGGGCCCGTGAAAGAGGCAAGGCCCTCCAAGCCTGTTAAGCAGGAAGAACCCGAAGATACAAACAGATCTGAGCAGGAAGTATCCGAAACACCCGAAAAGAAGAAACCCGGGATCAGCAGATTTACAAAGGGCCTTATCATCTGGCTCGTCGTACTGACGGCAGCTATATGCATCGGTCTTATATGGTTTAACAGCTTTCTGGGAAGATACGAAGAACTCTATCAGTCGAGCCTTCCTTATCATCAGGCTGAAAGCACGATGAAGCTTTTCGCCGATCAGGATCTTGATTCGATCTGGAATCTCATAAACGAGAAACCCAAGATCAGTGAATTCGAAAACGATGCTACGCTCAAGAAGTACATGAAGAACATCATTAAAGGCAAGGAGTTCACATATAAGCAGACTGAGGATTACGCTGAGAACGCACCTGAATACTATATCTGTACGGACAAACACATAATCGCAAAGTTAAAGCTCGCCGAAGATGAGACTAACCCGCTGCCTTACGGATTCAAATCCTGGAAGGCCGGTGATCTCGAATTCTATACGGCTGCAGATTACAATCTCAAGCTGACTCTGCCCGAGACATACAAGCTTACCGTAAACGGCAGGGAAGTTCCTGCCGAATACAAGACCGAGCAGGGGATAGATCCTGAACAGAACAAATATCTCAAGCCTTATGCGGAGCTCCCGAAGCAGTGCGTTTATGAGATCAAGGGATTGTATGAGGAGCCGGTCATCAAGATAAGTGACAGCGACGGCAAAGAAGTTAAAGCACAGATAGATAAGTCGTCCGGCGAATACAAGGTCGGTTACAGCGCAGAATGCCCTGATAAAGAAGCTGCAGAGAAGTTTGCGATCTCATTTACAAAGGATTTCGCCAACTACATCTCGCAGGATGCGGGCAACTATGCACTGGATAAGTATTTCCCGAAGAACTCCAAAACGCTGAGGGATATCAAGAGAAATTCATCACGCGAATGGTATACAAGACACGGCAAGGTCGATATCAAGAATGAGCAGGTCAAAGAGTTCAAGTGCTTCGCAAAGGATATCGTTTATGTTGAAGCCTATGTTGAACAGCACATGGAAATGTTCTGGGGCTCTAAAGAGCGTGAGGTCGTAAAGACGACAGCACATCTTTATCTTTGCAAGATCGACGGAAAATGGAAGGTAGCCGGAATTAAATACTGATCACGCGCGTTGGTATTTGTAACGCGTATGAAACTTTGCGTTCCTCCTTAAATGTTACAATTACATTAGATAATTGTCGCCTTTGGGCGAGAGGGAGGATTTGGCTTTGGAATTCACATATTCGAACGACGGCTTCCTGCCATATGAATCTTTTGATTACATCTACAACGACCGCGTAATGCCCGAATTCGGCAAGGTCGTTTCTCCATATCACAGGCCTCTTACGACCTGGAAGTTCTATCTTGCCCACGGAGATACCGAGATACCGTTCGGCGTTACGCTGCGTTCGTTTGACGATACTGAATGGGATATCATCAATGTTCCTTCCACATGGCAGACAGACGGTTACGGACTGCCACAGAATCTTCTTTATGAGTATCCGGAGAGGTTAAACGACAGCGCCGCCAGGCACGAAGATACTATAAGTGATAAATATGTGAAGAACTCAACGAGCTCTGAAGACGATGAGACCGGTATATACAGGACCACCGTGGTCTTTTCGCCCGAAGAGATCGAAAGGGCCATTTACCTTGAGACATCCGGTATATGCGGCAGCTTTAAGGTCTATGTCAACGACAAGCTCATCTGCGAGTCCCACAGCATAACTACTAGAAAGCGTCTGCTCATCTCCGATGCGGCTGTTGCCGGCATCAATCTGATAGTTATCGTAGTGAACAGATACGACAGGGACGATTCCGGCCATGTCATTCTGGATATAATGAATTACGGCTTTTCCGGCATTTTCAGACCGATTATGATAGTTGAGGATTCGCTCCTTGAGCTTTCGAATCTGCACCTTCAGCTTGAATATGTTCCGGAGGCTTATATCACCGAGGTCGCGAAAATAAGCAGCCTTTCAGAGAGGGGCAAGGCGTCACGTGTGCCTCACGGCGATTTCATGATCAAGGTCGATTTCAACATGAGAAATCATACGAGCTTCATGCTGCCTTATTCGGTCCGTATTTCGCTCTTGGAGGCACGAGCCGAGTATGACCCCTATAAACTCCCGTTCGTTAATCTGAAGAACCAGGGAGGCCCTCTGTCGGGTGTTGTTGATGCGAACAAGGAGACGAGAGTCTCGACCGAGTTCATAGCGCTTGAAGTGGCCGAGTGGTCTGACTGCACTCCCGTTCAATATGATCTGATCCTGGAGGTGCTCGATTCAGAAGGCAGGATCGTATGCGCGAAAAAGAAGCGCTTCGGCTTCAGGACCATACAGATAGTTCAGGGCAAGCTCAATATCAACGACAGAAGGATAAATCTGAATCTTGTCAAATATTATGAGTTCGATCCGAAAGGCGGCATAGCCGTTCCTCAGGACCGTATGCGTCAGGATATCATATTGATGAAACGTGCGGGAATAAACGGAGTCATAGCAGACGGATTCCCGTTGTCTGACGAATTCATGAACCTCTGTGATCAGTACGGTATCTATGTGATAGCAACGGCAGCCGATTTCCAGATGAGAGATTATGTCGAAGCCGCGATGAACCATCCGTGCGTTGTCATGTGGGGTATCCAGGACTACAATTTCAATTCCGAAAAAGCGATCAGGGCAAAGCACGAGTGCCTCCTGATCGATGATACCCGTCCGTGGTACTGTGCGGCTGAGAAGAACCGCCGCGCAAAGGGCAGGAACAAGGAGACTGAGACTGTCTCGGAACTTATCCCGTTCCCGAATGAGGCAGGATGTGTGTTCGGTCCCTGGGTCGATCTTTGCCTTGACAGGAAAAAAGTCTTTTCTCTCAATAAATCGGGACGCAACCTGTTTGAGACGATACCGGGCAGAACGCGCTTTACCGATGACGATACTATGTACAAGTGGATCCATCACGCTGACCTTGTAGGAGGCAAGCTGAAGGAGAATTCATGCATCGGACAGGGAATAGTTGACGCGGAGAGAAGCCCGCATCCCATCTATCTCGATATCAAGAAGCAGTGTCAGTCGATCGCGGTATTCGCGTCAGTCAGCGATCCTGCGACCCTTACGATGCGCAATATGAACCCGTTCGCCTATACTGAAGAGCTCGAGCTTGTCTGGCAGCTCCTCTTGGGCGGCAAGTCTATCGCTTCGGGCAAGGGCAGCATCGGCGAGATAGAGCCCTACGGATCGAGAACGCTTAAGTTCCCGTTTACAAAGGATATGTTTACCAACGAAGGATGGGGCGAGGGAAGGCTCGATCTGATCGATATTTATGACAGCGCACTCTGCAAAGAGCTTATCTTTGATATCACGATGAAGCTCAGGAGTGACACGTATTACGCAAAGGCCGGATATGAGATAGCATTCTATCAGGATGTTATCGTCGACAATGTTGCAAGTCCCGTGGTCACTCGTGCAGGAGGATCTGAAGGCATTGACGGCGCTGACAGCGCGGCATTGCTGCCTTCTTCGGCTGACATTCAGGCTGAAGACAAACTGCTTCAGGTTCCCGAAGCTGATGGCTCGGAAGACGATTCAGGGATCGTTGAACGTATAGAGACACCCCAGCCCGAAAAGGTTACCGGTCTTGAAGTGCCTGAGGAAGAAACTGTTCCTGTCATGCTCATGACTGAGACTACCATCAGCTCTGATCCCAGGACCCTTTATATCAATGGAGATAACATGCGCATAGGGTTCTCGAAAGAGCCCGCAGGCTGTTCAGTCCTTTCAGTCAACGGATTCAATTTCCTTAAAGGCACCATGAGGCCGAGCTTCTACAGGTGTCCTTCGAATATCGACAGAACGGACAGGAGCTTCATCCTGGCGAAAACGGTATTCTCCAAAGAGAGCGATTATGAGCATATTCAGGAGTCGATCCGTTATGTCGGTTCGGAATACGGCAAGAAAGACGGCTGCTTCACGCTTATCTCGAGATTCAAGTCATTTGCCATGAGCGGAGAGGTGCTGATGTTCTACGAGGTGCCTACGCCTGATAAGCTCAGGGTTACGCTGCAGTTTACCCCGAAATACGATATGGTCCGTTACGGTATCAGATTCCCGATAGTGAGCGGCGGCGCAAAGTGCACATGGTACGGAAGAGGTCCCGGCGAGTCTTACGCGGACCGCAAGGATTCGGCAAGGATCGGAGTATTCTCGGCTGAAACGGATAAGATATACCATCCGTACGCAAGACCTGCGGAGAATTCCTCACATACGGATACACGCATTGTAAGACTTACAAATGATATGGGAGACTCCCTGACCATTACAAGGGTCACGAGCACGCCCAAATTTGATTTTACGGTGCTCCCTTACACTCCCGAACAGATGAATGAATATCTGCATGAAGAGCAGCTGATGAATAACGATTTCTGCGAATTCTTCTGCGATTTCGGCATGAAGGAGATCGAGAGGACCGCGGATAACGTCTCTATGCAGCCGATAAAGAAAGGCATCAGATACCGTGAGACCTTCGAGATCGTCTTAAGCAGCGGAAACGGGTAAGAATACCCGGCCTTGTCACTGTCCGTCAGTTTTCTTCCTGTGGTAAAGGGGAGTGCTGACCTTATCGGCAGCTACTCCGAAAACAGGTTCGCTCAACGTACCCGGCTCAGTCTTTGCAAGAGTCTCCTCGTAGATATAGACTCTTGAATCGATCATGTCGAGCTCATGGAGCACCATTGCTTCGGGCATGGCAGGAAGCTTGATGGCTTCCCATTCGAGTTTGCCGTGATGAGATGCGATCATGTGCTTGATGCACATAATGTCATCGCGGTCGTAAGTCTGCCTGCCTGCAGCCGCATCGCGCTTTGCGACTTCCTCGTCGATCATCTCGATACCGAGCAGGGCGTGGCCCAAAAGGCTTCCCTCGACGGTGTATGAAGCTGTACCCGTGTCAGATGTATAGAGTTCTTTGAGCTTGCCTATGTCATGTATTGCAGTACCGCATACCAAAAGCTCTCTGTCGAGTAGCTTATAAACGTCGCAGATGGCGGAAGCGGCATCAACCATTCTGGAAGTGTGATATACAAGACCTCCATAGAGGTTGTGGTGCATGGACTTGGCAGCGGAGGAAGAATAGAAAGCCTCATAATCCTTCATCAGCAGTCTTACCGCGAGTGCTGTCAGGCTGTAATCGTCAGCGGGGATCTCGGCATTGTTAAGATCGTAGGGTCTTCCTGAAGATGCCTTTATCTTCCTGATTACGTTTACGAAAAGATTCTTGGGCTCTACCGGAGGCTTTCTTACGAGAGAGGATCTCTCGAGGTCATCTAAGGTTGTAGTCTTAATTGACTGGATCTGGTAGCTCCTTCCGCCGAACGGATCGATGTGGATCTTTGTCTGTACGGGCATGCCGTCTGTAATGCCGGCATCCGTAAGGTTCTTCTTCGTTGTATCGAACATGACGGCCGAAACGCTCTCAGTACCGTCGGAGATCATAAGACGGAGCATGGGTTTGCCGCCTGCGGTATTCTTCTCCGAAATGGTATTTACGATTACTTTGGTATCGTAAACGCCGTTCATCTCCATATCTTTGAAAAGTGTGATATTCATTGTTTTCTCCTGAGAACTTTTGGGATAATGTTAACACTTGAAGAAAGAGTTTTCTATAAATTAGGTCATGTTGTCCTATTAACCTACGTATTTGGTAGTGTTTTAATAATGCAAAAGATAACAAATAGGAGGGAGGGTGCGTTATGCGTTATAAGCTGGCTTGTTTCGATCTTGACGGAACGCTTCTTGATACGATTGCAGGTCTTGCAAACGCGCTCAATGCTGCCAGAAGGATGAACGGCCTTCCCCCTCAGACTGAAGAACAGATAAAGAGCTTTATCGGAAACGGCGTCGAGATGATGGTCGAAAGATCTCTGAATGATAATCCCGGCAAGTGGGACGACGACCTTAAAGAGAAAATAATAAAAGACAGACTCGCATATTATGCCGCGAACTGCAAAGAGAAGACCAAGCCTTATGACGGCATCACCGAGATGCTCTCCAAGCTTAAGTCTTCCGGCATGAAGCTTGCGGTCGTAACCAACAAGGATGAGATCCCCACACAGATCCTCATCGATCACTTTTTCCCGGATACTTTCGATTATGTCCGCGGATCACAGCCCCGAATGTGCCGCAAACCTGATCCCGAGGTGGTCATGCGATGTTTGGACTCGCTTGACATGAGACCTGAAGATTGCGTGTACATCGGTGATTCCGAAGTCGACATTAAGACGGCAGCTAACAGCGGCCTTGATCTTATAAGCTGCGACTGGGGATACAGATCACGCGAATATTTGAAAGAAAACGGTGCGGGAACTATATGCTCTGATCCCGCAGATATTTGGAGGTTACTACAATGAGTGAAAATAAAAATGCAAAGAACAGAAAGAAAACACTTCGTCTTATCGCGTTTTGCGGAATAACTGCCGCATTCGTATTTCTCGGCACACAGCTTCGTATCCCTACGGCTATCGGATACATAAACTTAGGTGACGCCGTTATCCTGATTGCGTCTTATATTATCGGACCTGCTGCATTCTTCCCGGCTGCGATCGGCTCGGCAATATCGGATCTTATCGCAGGTTATCCCATGTATATCATTCCTACGTTTGTCATAAAGGGACTGATGGGCCTTGTGGCAGGATTTATCATGAGACATCCGGAACACCGCCCCGGCCTTGTAAAGAAACTGACCGCAGGTGTTCTTGCCGAACTGATCATGGTATCGGGTTACTTTGCCGTTGAGGTCTTTCTTTATGATCTTGCGGCTGCGGCAGCATCTGTCCCTTTCAATCTCATTCAGGCGGCAGCTGCATTGATAATCGCCGTTCCGGTTACTTATCTGCTTAAAAACGTTAAGGCATGATGCCTTAATATTGCCTACTTTGCCTTATTTTGTGTTTTAACGCGCGTGTATTATAATATGCACGGTAATTTTTAACATTAAAGAGGCAAATAAATGAAAGTAAGCTTTAAGATAACGAAGAAAGATCTGCCCAGACTCATTGTGGCTTTAGTACTTGCAGGGCTGGGAATCGCATTCTCTGTTTCTGCGTTCTATGACGCGATCATATGGTTCGTACTGCTTTTCGCGCTGACGTTCATAACTGTCACGATCGACAGTGAGGCAACGGGAAAGAAGAAGGTCGTAAGGATCATTTACGAATTTATCTATCCGCTGTTCGCATCTTTCTTCAGCGTTTACTTTATGCAGATGGTCAACCTTGCTCATCACAGCTCATTACTGGGTGAGCGCTGGCTCTACAATCAGATGTATCACGAAGAGACGTTCAGATGGCTCAATGAGTCTCTGATCGTCTTTGCCGTTTATTTTTTCCTGCGTATGCTTCAGGCACCGAGAAGGATCGCCGCAACGATAACACCTGCTCCGTTCCTGCTCCTGGGAACAGCTAATTTCTTCGTATATACGTTCAGAGGACACGAGCTTATCTATAACGATATCTTCAGCTGGCAGACTGCCGCAAGCGTTGCAAGCAACTATACATTCCCGATCCTTGAACCGGTAATGTATGTTCTTGTTCCTTATGTGCTCTACATCATCTGCTGCATGCGCATTAAAGAAGACAAACCCGCGGTCAAGAACTTCATTATCAGGATCGCCGTATTTGCCGCTCTCTGCGCCGTGTTCATGGGAAGCTTCGTAGTCATGATAAGGGCATGGAGCAAGGTCAACAAAGCTCAGGACTGGTCAGACAAGGGTTCAAGGTTCAACGGATATCTTATGAACTTTGCGATCACTGTCGTTACTTCTTATGCTGAGAAGCCTGAAGGATATTCACCTGAGAATCTTGATGCCATGATCAAAGAGACGGGTATCGATGTTTCAGATCCGGGTTCTGCATCTGATGATTCTTCCAACATCATCGTCATCATGAACGAATCATATACAGATGTTATTCCGTATATGCCTCTGATCGGCTTAAAAGAGGATCCCACTCCTTACTGGCATTCGCTTAAGGAGAACACGCTCCACGGCAAAGTTACCACATCCGTTTACGGAGGCAATACGCCTAACTCCGAGTTTGAGTTCCTTACGGGTATAACATGCGGATACCTTCCCATGGGTTCCATTCCTTATCTGCAGTATGTCAACAAGGAGACCTATACGCTTCCGTGGGCACTCAAGAACATGGGTTATTCAACCCTTGCGATTCATCCTTACTATGCGAACGGCTGGAAGAGACCTACAGTCTATCCGATGCTCGGCTTCGACCGTTATATGTCCATGGATGATCTGACATACACCGAAAAGGATATGCAGCGCGACAATTATATGACCGATTCACAGGCATATAAGAATCTTATGATGCAGCTTGATGCAAAGCCGAAGGGACAGAAGACGTTTACATTCCTCGTTACCGTTCAGAATCACGGCGGTTACACGGAGAACTTCACCAACTTCACTCCCAAGCCGTACGTCAAGAAGCTTGCAACAGGCATGGATACACAGGTCAATACATTCCTGACATGCCTCAACCAGAGCGACAAGGCTTTAGAGGAGCTCATCACTTATCTCAAGACAAAGGATGAGAAGTACACTCTCCTGATCTACGGAGACCACCAGCCCAACATTACTTCTTTCCCGAATAACTTTGGTATCGGAAAGAACACAAGCTGGGTAACGCCTTACATCATCTGGACCAACTATGATATGGATCCCGAGCTCGTTGCAAAGTATGAGAACGATAAGGTCGGTGTCACCAGCGTCAACTATCTTGCGCTTGATGTCATGAAGGCAGCAGGGATCAAGTATCCGGGATACTTCCAGGTAATCGACAGCATCAGGAGCGAGGTTCCCCAGATCAATACCTCAGGATACTATTCGGTATCGCAGAAGAAGTTCTTACCGGTTGACGATGTGAGCGATCCGAAAGATCAAAAGGCTATTAAACTTTACAGGTATATTCAGTACAATACGGCTATAGACAAAAAGGACAACGAATTCCGCAGAAAGGTTTATTCCGTGGTAAAGAGCAATGGCTAACAAGTACGATGTCATCATAATAGGCGCAGGTCCCGGCGGAATCTTCTCCGCATACGAGCTCGCGAAAACAGCTCCCGGTCTTAAGGTCGCCGTTTTCGAGGCGGGCGGACCTCTTGAGGCGCGCAAGTGCCCCATTGACGGGAAAAAGGTCAAGACCTGCATCGGCTGCAAGACATGTGCCATCATGCGCGGTTTCGGCGGCGCAGGCGCTTTCTCCGACGGAAAATACAATATCACCAATGATTTCGGCGGTACTTTGTATGAGCACATCGGCAAAGAGAAAGCATTGGAGCTCATGAAGTACGTTGACGGCATCAACATGGAGAACGGCGGTGAAGGGACAAAGCTTTATTCGACTGCCGGCACGAGATTCAAGAAGCTCTGCCTCGAGAATAAGCTCCATCTCCTTGATGCTTCCGTAAGACATTTGGGTACCGATAAGAACTATCAGGTCCTCGGTCATATCTATGAGTTCCTCAAGGATAAGATCGAATTCCATTTCAATTCGCCTGTAGGCGATCTTGCCGTAAACGATGACGGCACTTTTGATGTCGAGTGCGGAGGCGAGCATTATATATGCGACAAGTGCATAGTTTCCGTCGGACGTTCCGGCAGCAAGTGGATCGAGAAGGTCTGCTCGGAACTTGATATCGAGACATATTCCAACCGTGTTGATATCGGTGTCAGAGTCGAGCTTCCGGCTGTTGTTTTCTCTGATCTTACTTCTGCGCTCTACGAGAGTAAGATCGTTTACCGCACCGAGAAGTTCGAGGACAAAGTGCGTACATTCTGCATGAACCCCAACGGTTATGTTGTTAACGAGAATACGAACGGTATCGTTACGGTTAACGGACACAGCTTTGATTCTCCGGAGCTTCAGTCAGAGAATACCAACTTTGCGCTTCTTGTAGCAAAGCATTTCTCCGAGCCTTTCAAAGATTCAAACGGCTACGGCGAATCTATCGCAAGGCTTTCCAATATGCTCGGCGGCGGTGTTATCGTCCAGCGTTTCGGAGACCTTATCCGCGGAAGAAGGACCAACGATTCCAGACTTGCCGAATCAACTGTAAGACCTACTCTGAATGCCACTCCGGGCGATCTTTCGCTCGTACTCCCGAAAAGGATATTAGACGGAATCATCGAGATGATCTATGCATTGGACAAGATTGCTCCCGGTACCGCAAATGACGATACTCTTCTTTACGGTGTTGAAGTCAAGTTCTACAACATGGAGGTCGCGATAGACGACCGCCTTGAGACGAGATACCCTGGCTTGTTTGTAATAGGAGACGGCAGCGGCGTTACTCATTCGCTGTCTCATGCATCCGCATCAGGCGTTTTTGTTGCGCGTGAGATTGCGGGATCTTGCGATTAATATAATCACGATTACCATGCATACGGCTGTTACCGCGGTAACAGCAAGTCCGCCTTCGGGTCCGAAATCTCCTCCCGTTATCAGGCTGTTTGCATTTCCGGAATAACTTGTGCTGACGATTGCGGCGTGAGCTTCGTTACCTGATACCTGCAGACCGTAGATGTTGCCCTGTGAGAGGTTCCATGCCGTGTGCATTGCGCAGGTCATCCAGATGTTGCCTGTCTTGAGGTAGATGAGCGCGAAAAGCACTGCGATCAGGAAGAGATTGACCGAAGCGAGCGGAGTGTAACCCATGTTCAGCGAATGGAACACGGAGAACATGACCGATGAGAAGAACACCGCGAATGCTTTCTTGTATCTTTGATCGTACCTGGGGATCATGTAGCCTCTGAAAAGCAGCTCTTCGCTTGCACCCTGCGGGAACCACATGAGCAGATTGCTGAAGAACAGCGGAAGGGCGGCTGAACTTAATCCGAAGCCGTGGAAATCAATCTGGCCTGTAAGCTTTAGGATCAGGCAGACAGAAGACATCATGGCAAAGCCCGCGATGAATCCGAGAATGTAGTCTTTAATGATCTTTGACGGTTCTGAGACCGGGAGACCGCATGTCTTTAATGCATCGGCAAAAGAACTCTTTTTAAATACTCTTCTTGCATGAATGATGCATTCCGTGATCATGAGGATGTATGCAAGAGTCATGAGCAAAAGAAATACAGGATTGCCCATGAATATGTTTATTACCTCAAAGCTCTTGTTCATTATCGCGGTTACCGTACCGATACCCTTGAGATCAGCGATGAACTGCGAGTATTCCGCGCGGCGCATATACGATATGACCATCGGTACTATCGCGATCAGCTGGAAGAATCCGAGTACAAACAGCGGATAAGCCATTTCCTTAAATATGAAAACAGCGTTATCTGTTATCTTGTCGGCGATATCCATCGCGGAATGCTTTCCGGCTTTAGCCTGTTTGATCTCCTTGGCCGTGACGGGATCGATGGAGACTGTGTAGCGTTCGTTATGCAGGAGTCTTTCCGAGATCAGTATAACGATCAATGTCAGAACGAGAGTGATCAGGGAAGCTACTGCGATACCGGCAGTGTCTGTCTCACCGCAAAGCGCATCTCCTATTCCGTAGAACTGTCCGTAAACGGGAAGATAAAGGAAGAACTCTTCGCGTTCGGTCGAATTCTGTATACACGTGACGCATACACCGATAAGAATAAGGAAGACAGGCAGGAAAGCGGTCTGCGCGGATACGACGGTATCGTTGATAACCGATATCAGAAGAGTGACGGATGCGATAAATACCGTAAGTATTATCAGATGGATGACTATGGCGGCGATATTTGCATGATTCCAATAGTAAGGGATCGCCACGAACGGTACAGAGACGATGAACGTTGGTATAAGAGCCTTGAGAGTTACACCGATATGGTTTCCGGTTATGATCGCGCTTCTCGGAACAGGCGTAAGGAGAATGCCGGTAAAAGTGCCAAGCTCCTTCTGGCCTGCGATGACATTGGTTCCGGCGCTCATAGAGGCATATAAAATGACGATGAACATAAGAAGCGGAATGAAGGAACGGCCGAGGTTATCCAGCATCGGATTCCTGCTCTCGCTCCTGTTTGAAAGATCCATCGCATCGTCAATTATCTGCGAATCAGTAACGTTTGCAAATGCCCATCCGTTAGTCTCACGCAGATAATCCTGATAACCGTGAAGATATATATCGATGAACTCATCCTTCATGGAAGTGTATTCGAGTGAGTTCGTACGGTAGTAGGTGAGTATATCGGGCTTTGCAACGGTATGGTCAGCAGCGCGCTCACTTACTGTCTTGTCGAAGTCCTTGGGGAAAACGACAGTCAGGTAAGCGTTGTTCTCTCTCATCCATTTCCCGAACGTGACGAAATCATAATATGCAGGATTCTCTTTGTATATGAATTTTGACCAACCGTAACCGTCGAAATGGTATTCGAAGAAAGTCATATGACCCCAGTTGGCGAGCCAGTTGGTGCGCGAACCGTATTCAGCCGCGCGTTCGTCGCGGCTCTTCTGCATATATTGATTGTAATCTATAAATGAGTCGGGAGCGTTTACCACGACGATATCATAGGTCTCGTCGCTGAAAAGGTGATAAGGGAACCACCACCAGAACCATGACAGAACGGTGAAAGAAAGAGCAGCGACGAAGCCTATGGAAATGAGGAATGAAGACATAGGAGCCTGCGCACCCATCTGACCGTGCTTTTTGAAAAAACGCGCGGCTATCGTCTTAGCTCCTCTGAACCATAAATGTCTGTCTTTTCTGCTCATCTTTCTTCCTTATGATTATCTACATATATCTTGAAGAAGGCATCTTCAAAATTCTTTTCGCCGGAGAACTTTATCAGTTCCTCGACAGTACCCTGTGCAACAATCTTTCCGTCAACAAGTATCGCAACCTCATCACACAGCTCTTCGGCAACGGAGAAGATGTGAGTTGAGAGAATGATGCATCTTCCTTCTTCGCGAAGCTCTTTAAGATAGTCTGTTACCTGTCTTGAAGTAAGTATGTCGAGACCGTTTGTCGGCTCGTCGAAGATTATGATCGGCGGTTCATGAAGAAGGCTGATGGCTATCGAGATCTTCTGTTTCATTCCTGTTGAGAGCTCAGATATCCTCCTGCTTGCGAAGGGCGTTATGCCGAATCTGTCAAAAGCTTTCGCCTTGCGTGACTTTATCTCATCCTTCGGGATGTCGTACAGTTCCGCGAAGAAATCAAACAGGCGGTCGGGAGTGGAGACCGGATCGAGCTTTATCTCGGTCGTAAGAAAGCCCATCTGTCTGTGTATCTCAAGAAGATCTTTATCGGGACTCATACCTGCGATCTCTATCGTTCCGCTCGTCGGCTTCATGAGAGTAGCGATGATCTGCATCAGCGTCGTCTTGCCGGCGCCGTTCGGACCCAAAAGACCGAAGATAGTGCCCTTGCCTATCTCGAAAGAGACACCTTTTATCGTCTCGGTATCTTTGGTGTAGCTTTTATGAACGTCTTTTACGCTTATCATATAAGCCCTCCTTTTTGTAAGTGGATCTCATTACGATAAGAGCGACCAGGATGTTGATCAGGACGGCAACGATGACGTGCCAGAGCTTTTCCTGCGCGTTGTATGCTTCGCCGATTACCGCAAGGCTGTTATGTATAGGTATAAAATATTCAAGTGTCATAGGTCTTGTGCCTCTGAACATCTGCAGGAAGAAATCTCCAAGGAAGAAGATCAGAGGCAGCTGAAGATTTACCGTTATATCCTGCATCTTTGTAAGTGAGAAGATGGTCGAAATGCATGCGGCGGTCATCGTGAAAACGGTTACGGGTATCGTAACGGCTACGATCAGAAGTTCTGCAGGAGTAAGCATCATTCCGAACGGGAGAAGTGACATCGCGTCATTGCCGGTGTTGAACCATGAAGATAAGAACAGCAGAAGTGCAGTAAGAAATGTTGAACCGGTAACTATAACGAGTATCGCAAGGATCTTTCCTGCGAAAACGTCCGTTGCGGAAACAGGTGTCATTATAAGCTTTGACCAGAATCCGCGTTCTTTCTCTGAAGCGAACATATCGCTTGTAAGAGAATAAACACAATAATACATCATTATCATAAGAACACCGGGAACTATACGTGCAGCGGCAGTGTCGGCAGGCGTTCTGTTATCCATCAGCTTAGTGACCGGATTGAATGAATCGGTAGAGAAAAGATTGCTTCCGACAGTTGCGTAATCTCCGCCGAGTCTGTCGATCAGACTGCTCTGGTAGCTCTCAAGAACGCCCTGTCTGAACTGTTGTGCGCGAAGTGTTCCGGTAAGTGATTCACCGTCGTAACCGAGATAGATCACGGCTTTGCTCTTTGCTTCGCTGTTGCCTTTTACAAGTTCTTTATAATATTCCGAAACTATATCATCAAAAGATACATCACCTTTGTCTGAACCGAAATAACAGATAACGGTTCCGCCTTTCAGAAGTTTTTTCAGCGCTCCGGGTTCGCTGTATACATCAGAAAGATCACGGTATGTCATTTCAGTATATGAATATACATTCGCATCAGCAGTCGCTTCAACATAATCTCTGAAGCTCTTCGGAGTTCCGACCAGTACTATCGGTTTCTTGGAAAATGATCCTGTCGACATGTAGTTGATGAGAAGAGGAAATACATTCAAAGCAAGCATCATCAGTACTGCCGGAAGCAGAAATAAAGTGACGGTCCTATGCCAGTTTGAGAATATTTTGTTCAATTCCCAACGAAATATCACATACGCTTTTTTCATGAGGTAATTCTACAATAATCTGCGGAAAATATGAAAGCACCATGTGTTATTTTGCGCGCACCGTTATGGTAACACGTTGATTTTTCGGGAAGAAAAACATCGTATCATCATAAAAAAGTGTATGCTCCGAATGTGTGTAAAGTGAACAAATAAAAGGCTCGCAGCTGTTGTTTTTCTAAATAGATTTTTTTTAAATTTTGTTGACATAATTTCTGTAAAAATGTAGATTAAAGATATCCAACACAGAAATATTCACGGAGGTTCTAAGTATGGATATTGAGAAGAAGGAAGTTAAGGTAGAAGTTAAGGCTGCTGAGCCTGTAGCTGCTAAGGCACCTGCTGCTCCTGCAAAGAAGGCTGCTGCTAAGAAGCCTGCTGCAAAGAAAGCTCCTGCAAAGAAGGCTGCTGCTAAGAAGCCCGCTGCAAAGAAGGCTGCTCCTGCAAAGAAGGCTGCTGCTAAGAAGCCCGCTGCAAAGAAGGCTGCTGCTCCTAAGAAGGTAGAGATCTTCTTCCAGATCGATGGTCAGGAAATCTCCAACGCAGCAATCGCTAAGAAGCTTCCCAAGGCTGCTAAGATCTGGGTCAACGCAGCTGAGAAGAAGGCTTACGATGAGAGCGGAAAGGGTGTAGACCTCTTCTAATCTTACGATCAATTCTTGGTCAGATACTCCCGGTTAATTACCGGGAGTTTTTTTATGTTTGATTTTTTCTCCGATAATGTATATCTTTTGTTCATGCCTTTATTAACTGTACAGAACATTTCAAAGAATTATGGTGAGCGCCGCGTGCTGAACGACGTTTCTTTCCGCGTGAACAAAGGCGACAGGATCGCTTTCATCGGAGACAACGGAGCAGGCAAATCAACGCTTTTCAAGATAATAAGAGGGTCTGTCGCACAAGATGAAGGCGAGATAATTCTTCACGGAAATACGATCGCGGGTTATCTTTCTCAAAGGATAGAAGAACAGGATCTTTCATCCGCAACTTTAAAACCGTCGGTCCTTGTCGAAATTGAAATGCGTCTTTCTTCACTTGAGAAAGAGATATCGGATCTTTCGGCTTCAGATCCCGATCCTGACGAATTGAATTCAAAGATAAACGAATATTCGAATGCGCGTTCCGAATATGAAGCAGCCGGCGGATACGATTACGAATACAGACTCGCAGACGCTTTCAGAGGACTGGGTCTCGGCGAGACCGTCAACAGCGCGAGAACTGATTTTTCTTCTCTTTCGGGAGGCGAAAAGATGCGCGTCTGCCTGGCGCGCCTTATCGTCGAACATCCTGACATACTTATGCTCGATGAGCCTACGAACCATCTGGACATTGAAGCCATCGAATGGCTTGAAGGATTTTTATCTTCATATGGCGGTGCCGTCTTCGTCATTACGCATGACAGACATTTTATTGATGCGGTTGCAACGAGAGTTATCGAACTCGACGGCGGACGTATTACCGAATACAAAGGAAACTATTCCGATTACGTTATACAAAAAGAAGAATTTCTCAAAACGCAGGCTGCGGTGATCGAAAACCTTGAAGCGGAACTTTCGCACCAGCTTGACGTCAAGCAGACGATGCTTTCGCACAGGAACATATCCGGATATCATCAGAGGGAAAAGGTCGTAGACAAGCTTTCGGACATCCTCGAAAGAGAACGAGCAAAGCTTCCCGCGCAGTATGCGAAGATGAGTTTTGCGGCGATACCCGCCGAGCGTTCCGGAAGATCTGACAAGATACTTCTCCAGGTGACCGGCGTTTCGAAGAGATTTGACGATTGTGACCATGACCTTTTCTCTGATATCTCATTCGAACTCAAAGCTGATGAAAAGATGTTTCTTTGCGGTCCGAACGGATGCGGAAAGACAACGCTCCTTCAGATGCTCGCAGGAAAGGCATACGGTACTGAAGGCAAGGTCATGATCGCTTCAGGAACTTCGTGCGGTTACATGGGCCAGTTCGTTCCTTTCGAAGATGAGGAACTGACGTGCTTTGATGAGCTTGTCGAAAGAAGCGAAGGAATAAAGACGACCGAAGCAAGATCGCTCCTGGCCAGATTCGGTTTCAGGGGTGATGACGCTTTCAAGCAGATAAAGGATCTTTCAGGCGGTGAAAGATCAAGGCTTTACCTTTGCTGTCTCCTGAGAGAAAGCCCTGACATACTTTTCCTGGATGAGCCTACGAATCACCTGGACATCAATTCACGTGAGATACTGGAAGACGCCGTCAAGGAATATGACGGTGCGGTCATATGCGTATCGCATGACAGATTCTTCATCGAAAAGTGCGCTGACGACATATTGGGATTTGCTGACGGAACGGCGTCTGAATTTGATAAATACGAGTATTACCGCAAGTCGGTCAGAAAACCGGTTAAGCAGGAAGAGATACAAAAAGAAGTAACTGACAAGCCTTCCAAGAAAAGGAACGAAGACAGAAAAGCATCCGCGAAACGCCGTCAGAGGCTTTCCGACATCGAGAAGGAGACCAAGTCTCTTGAAGAGGAACAGAAGCAGATAGAATCACGTTTCGGCATTGACGCGGGTGAAGAAGAATACAAGAGATATGCGGAGATCAGCGCCAAATTGAACAGCCTTTACGAGGAGTATTTTGAGCTCGGTGAAGAATGATATTTAATATTATTCTTTAAGAAGACATGATAATGTTGTAAAATTTTATATATCATTTCGAGCGAGGTACTTCATATGGGCATGACGATTACGCAGAAGATCCTGGCGGATCATGCCGGGGTACCTGAAGTCAAGGCGGGAGATCTTATTGAAGCAAAGCTTGATTATGTTCTCGGAAACGATGTAACGACGCCTCCCGCGATAAAGATATTCAAACAGCTCGGGACTGACAAGGTCTTCGATAAAGACAGGGTCTGCCTGATCCAGGATCACTTCACTCCCAACAAGGACATTAAATCCGCTGAGCTCTGCAAGACTATGAGATGCTTTGCAAGAGAACAGGAGATTACGCATTTTTACGAGCTTGGACGCCGTGAGATGGGAATCGAGCATGTCATCCTTCCTGACAACGGCATCGTTTTGCCGGGGGACATGGTGATCGGAGCGGATTCGCACACTTGCACTTACGGTGCACTCGGCGCATTTTCCACCGGCGTCGGTTCCACGGACCTTGCATGCGCAATGGCAAAGGGCGTTACGTGGTTCCGCGTACCGGAAGCGATAAAGGTCATTCTTAAGGGCTCCTTCCAAAAGTTTGTGACGGGAAAGGACCTCATACTTCACATCATCGGCATGATCGGCGTTGACGGTGCGCTCTACAAGTCTTTGGAATTTGAAGGCGAAGGATTGAAGAGCATTTCCATGGAAGGAAGGCTTACGATCTGCAACATGGCGATCGAATGCGGAGCAAAGAACGCCATTTTCCCGTTTGACGAATATACTTTGAGATACATCGCCAAGACTAATCCGAAGAGGTTTTCTGCAAGCGATTACAAGATATACACCGCTGATGAAGATGCGGAATATGTTCAGACGATCGAGATCGATCTTTCTGATATTCCTCTCACGGTCGCGCTCCCGAGCATTCCTTCAAATACCAGGAAAGCCGCTGACTGCACGGATCTAAAGATAGACCAGGTCGTTATCGGTTCCTGTACGAACGGCCGCCTTGAGGACATCGGCGCGGCTGCTGAGATCCTGAAGGGACTGAAGGTCCATAAAGACGTCAGATGCATAATAATCCCGGGTTCACAGAAGATATACAGATATGCGATGGAAGCGGGATGGCTGAGGATCTTTGACGATGCAGGATGCGTAATATCGACTCCGACCTGCGGCCCATGCCTTGGCGGTCACATGGGCGTGCTCGCAAAAGGCGAGAGATGTGTTTCCACGACCAACAGGAACTTCGTCGGACGCATGGGCGACACCGGTTCTGAAGTTATCCTGAGCGGCGTTCCCGTCGCTGCGGCTTCCGCCGTTCTCGGACGCGTAGGAACGCCTGACGAGCTCTGACGGAGGTAGTTTATGATAGTTACCGGAAAAGCATTCAAGTACGGAGACAACGTTGATACCGACGTCATCATTCCCGCCAGGTATCTTAATTCAGCGGATCCCGAACATCTGAAGCAGCACTGCATGGAAGACATTGACCCTTCTTTTGCAGGAAAGGTGAGCCAGGGAGACATAATGGTCGCAGGAAAGAATTTCGGATGCGGATCTTCAAGAGAGCACGCACCGGTAGCGATCAAGGCGAGCGGGATATCTCTCGTTATTGCAGAAAGCTTTGCGAGGATCTTCTTCCGCAACTGCATCAATGTCGGTCTTGCGATCCTTGAGTGTCCTGAAGCTGCCGAAGCGATCTCTGAAGGCGACGTCATTAAAGCTGATTTTGATACGGGGATTATCGAGAACGTAACCAAAAACGAAAAATACCGGTCAAAGCCGTTCCCTGACTTCATCAACGGGATCATCGCAAGCGGCGGGCTGGTCCAGTATACGAAGGAACGGGCAGGCAATTAACGGGAAAGGGGGATCTGATGTCAAGATCTTACAACATAGTATCGATACCCGGCGACGGCATAGGTCCGGAGACGAACGGCGCTGCCGTCAAAGTGCTTGAAGCAGTTTCAAAAAAGTACGGATTCGATCCGAGGATAACTGAATACAAGGCTGGCGGATGCGCAATTGATGCATACGGCGTACCGCTTCCGGGCGAGACGCTCGAGGCTGCACTGGAGTCAGACGCAGTCCTTTTAGGCGCCGTCGGAGGCCCGAGATGGGACATGATCGAAGCTGAAAGAAGGCCGGAACAGGCCATTTTAGGGCTTCGCCAGGGCATGCACCTTTACGCGAACTTAAGACCCGCGACCCTTATGAAGGAACTCGGCAACGTCTCTCCATTAAAGGATCCAGGAAACATCGATCTTCTCATAGTCAGGGAACTGACAGGAGGCATCTATTTCGGCAAGCAGGGTTCATATAAGAGCACTGAAAAGCTTTTCGACGGAACGCGCAAGGGAACTGTTGCTTTCGATACAGAGAGCTATTCCGAAGCCGAGATCGAAAGGATCATCAGAAGAGGCTTTGAGTTTGCGATGAAGCGGAATAAAAAGCTGACGCTGGTAGATAAAGCAAATGTCCTTTGCACGAGCAGGCTCTGGCGGCAGATCGCAAAAACGTTAACTGAGGAATATCCTGACGTAGCGCTTGATTTCCTTTACGTTGACAACTGTTCGATGCAGCTGGTAAGCAGGCCCGCAACGTTTGATGTTATCGTGACTTCAAACATGTTCGGCGACATCTTGTCCGATCTTGCAGGCCAGATAACGGGATCCGTCGGACTCTTGCCTTCCGCATCGCTCGGAAATCCCGGAATGCCGGGTCTTTTTGAGCCGATCCACGGTTCAGCGCCTGACATAGCGGGCCAGAACAAGGCAAATCCGATAGCTTCGATCCTTTCGGTACAGCTCATGTTAAAGCTCCATCTGGGTGAGAAGGACGCTGCCGATTCGATCCTTGAAGCCGTAAGAAAGACTCTCGCAGACGGTGCCAGAACGCCTGATATCGCGGTCCACGGCGACGGAGAGGATAAGGGCATAACGCTGGTAACGACGGAAGAGATGACCGACAGGATAGTCGCTAATCTCGAATAAGGAATACCATTGATCTTAGGGAGAACCGAAGAATGGCAAAAAAGCTGATAGCCGTGATAGACATAGGATCGCTGACCGCAAGGATCAAGATCTTTGAAGTCAATCAGAAGGGCAAGCCCAGGGAAGTTGAGGCGGTCCGTAAGTTCACCGGACTCGGATCGAGAAGCTACAGGTCGGGAACCATCCAGCCCGAACAGGTTGACGAGCTTTGCAGATGCCTCAAGATGTTCGACGAGAAATGCCGCGAATACGGCGTTTCGCGCGTTTTCTGCGTTGCAACCTCCGCATTCAGGGATGCGACCAATGCCGACATCGTAATCGAGAAGATAAGGACGAGGACAGGCTTCAAGATAAAGGTCCTTGACAATTCGATGGAGCGCTATTACCAGACCATCGCAGTCCAGGCTATCTATCCTGATTTCGGGAAGATGATCGAGAACGGAACCATGATCCTGGACATCGGTTCAGGCTCACTGCAGGCTTCTGTTTACGACAAATCCGAATTCGTTTTTTCACAGAACCTCGTTCTCGGTTCTCTCCGTATCTCGGGAATGCTTTCTGACCTTCAGACCAGGACGACCCATTACGAGGATGTTATCGAAGAATTCATCGCGCAGGACCTGGAGGATTATCACGCCGTTGAGCCTAAAGGCATAACATACAGGAGCCTTATTGCTTTCTCGGGCGAGATGGGTTTCATTAAGAAGCTCTCGGGGCACGATTCCATGGGCTCCTGTGTTCTTACCAAAGAGGAGTTCCTCAAGGTTTACGAGTACCTTTTCAAGACGCGTGCGACGGATCTTACGCTGATAGACAAGGTCCCTTCCATGATCGCGCCGCTCCTTCTGCCGACCGCGCTCATCGTAAAGAACATGCTCGAATATACGGGCGTTGATTCCATATACATGCCTCACGCCTCGCTTTCGGACGGCATCGTCTATCACTACTGCTATACGACTTTGGGCCTTAAGGCGCCTTTTGAACCTGACAGCTACATCATTTCGGCAGCCAGACACATCGCGAAGAGATACAGATCACATAAGAAGCACGTCGAATTCGTTGAAAAGACCGCGCTCATGATGTTTGACCAGCTTAAGGAAGTCAGCGGCCTCGGCATGCGCGACAGGCTCCTTCTGCAGGTCGCGGTTATCCTTCACGAGATAGGAAAGTTCGTAAACGCAAAGAATCACAGCGATGCCGCATATTCCGTGATACAGTACACGAACCTTATGGGTCTGGACCACGAGGAGCTGAACATGGTCGCGCTGATCGTAAGGCTTTATCCGCGAGTCAATCCTTACGACAGTTACTACTATTCACTTCTTTCGCCGAATCAGAAGGTCACCGTTTCAAAGCTCACGGCCATCCTGAAGATAGCCGATTCGTGTGACGCATCCCACAAGGAGAAGGCAAAGAAGATCTCCTGCAGTATCAAGGACAACAAGTTCGTTACGATCTGCGAATCTCAGGAAGACATGTCTTTTGAACTGTGGGCATTCGAGAACCGCGGCAAGATGTTTGAAGACGTCATGGGCATCAAGCCCGTGCTCAAGGCAAGGAGGAGGGAAGTCTGATGGCAGTCAGAAAGACACCTGCAAAGAAAGCTTCTGCAAAGAAGGCACCTGAAAAGAAAGCGCCTGCCAAGAAGGCAGCTTCTAAGAAGCCTGCGGCAAAGGAATCTCCGGCTAAGAAAGCCGCTATAAAGAAGGCTCCCACCGTCAAGGTCGCCTTGAAGAAGACGAACGCTCCGAAGCCTAAGGTCGCTGCAAAAAAGCCGTCTGCGGTTTCCGAGAAGACCAAGGATTACAAATCCGATAAGTATGCTTCTTTCTTGAGCGGAAACGCGAAATACTTCAACCGCGAGCTCTCGTGGATAGAATTCGACGAGCGCATCCTTCATGAGGCGAGGGACGTAAAGAACCCGCTCCTCGAAAGGCTCAATTTCCTTTCGATAACGGCGTCCAACCTTGATGAGTTCTACATCGTCCGTGTAGCTTCGCTCCGCGATATGCAGAGTATCGAGTTCACCGAAAAGGACATCGCCGGCTTTACCGTCAGCGAGCAGCTTGAGAAGATAGACGAGAAGACGAGAGCGCTGATGGCTCTTATGTATTCTACTTACGGACGTTCTCTTGTTCCCGCGCTTGCGCAGGAAAAGATCTACCTCAAGGATTACGACGAGCTCGGAAAAGCGGAACAGGAGATCGCAGATTCCTATTTCAGGGACGTTCTCTATCCCGTCCTGACGCCCATGGCAGTTGACTCTTCGAGGCCTTTCCCTCTGATCTACAACCGCATGCTCAATCTGTGCGTCATGCTCGAGAATGACGATAACCTTGTAAAGCTTCAGGACAAGGCGCATGAAGGATTGACGGTTTCCAGGAAGAAGTCCTCATCTGACAAGGAGGAGCCTGAAAAGTACATGTATGCGACTGTCCAGATCCCGACTGTCGTAAAAAGGATGTATCAGATATCGACCGGTGACGGTGACATCTTCGTGCCGATCGAACAGATAATAAATGCAAACGTAAAAGAACTGTTTGACGGTCAGAAGGTCGTCGCAACGGGCTTCTACAGGGTCATGAGAAACGCAGACCTCGATATCGACGAGGACGAGGCTGAAGACCTCCTCAAGGAGATCGAAGAGCAGGTCAGAAGAAGGAGATTCGGCGAGATCATAAGGCTGGAGATCCAGGACGACATGGATCCGGACATTCTCAAGTATCTGATAAAGGAACTGGGAGTCAACAAAAAGGACATCTTCAGCGTAAACGGCCCGATCGACCTGACGTTCCTGTCGAAACTCACTTCGGCCTGCAAGGCAAAGCACCCCGGTCTTTGCTATCCGCCGCACGAGCCCGCTGAACCGGCTTCTTTCGACGGCCCTGTAAGCGAACTCGACATCTTCGCCCAGATCAGGGAGAAGGACAGGATCGTCCATCATCCTTACGAGAGCTTTGAACCCGTGCTCGAATTCATCAAGCAGGCCGCAAGGGACCCCAACGTCCTTGCGATCAAGCAGACGCTCTACCGCGTATCCGACAAGTCTCCGATCATCGCCTCGCTCCTTGAGGCCGCTCAGAGCGGAAAGCAGGTAATGGTCCTGGTCGAGCTTAAGGCGAGATTCGATGAAGAGAACAACATCAACTGGGCAAAACTCCTTGAAAATGCAGGCTGTCACGTCATCTACGGCCTTGTCGGACTCAAGACGCACAGTAAGATCACGCTCGTTGTAAGAAAAGAAGAGGACGGTATCAGACGTTATCTGCATCTTGCCACGGGCAATTATAACGACATTACGGCGAAGATATACACCGACTTAGGCCTTTTCACGGCTTCAGAGAGCTTCGGTGAGGACGCTTCGCAGTTCTTCAACATGCTTTCAGGCTTCTCGATACCTCAGAACTGGAACAGACTCGTTCCCGCACCTCTGTGGATGAAGGATTATTTCGTCCAGAAGATCCGCCAGGAAGCCGAGAACGCAAGGAACGGGCTGCCCGCGAGGATCGTTGCTAAGATCAATTCGCTGGTCGACGGCGTGATAATCAAAGAGCTCTATGAGGCCTCCTGTGCCGGCGTCAGGATCGACCTGATCGTAAGAGGTATCTGCTGCCTCAGGGCAGGCATCCCCGGAATGTCCGAGAACATTACCGTACGCTCGATCACAGGCCGTTTCCTTGAACATTCGAGAATATTCTATTTCTACAATGAAGGCCATGAGGACCTTTATCTGGCTTCCGCCGACTGGATGCCCAGAAACCTCAACAGACGTGTCGAGCTTCTGTTCCCGGTCGAGGACAAGGACTGCAGGGCGCGCGTCATGGAAGTCCTCGAGGTCGAACTGGCAGATACGATCCGCGTGAACTTCTTAAATCCTGACGGATCCTATTCAAAGCTTGATCTCAGGGGAAAGGCAAAGATTGATTCCCAGCAGCGCCTGATCGAACTTGCTGATGAAGCGGCAGCCCTCCGCAATTCGAGTGAGGATAATCTCGAATTTACACCGGCTGAGAGCCCGAAAGACTGATAAACAACACTTTTGCTTTATATTGTTGATTGACTTGTACAGCATGGATTTATATGTTAAAAGCAGCAATTACTTTGGAGGCAAACAATGAAGAGGACAAAGATAATATCGGTAATACTTGCTGCATCCATTGCCGCAGCGGCTTTTGCCGGCTGCAAGAAGAAGGAACCTAAGACCACCAATGTGATCGTGGTTACACAGCAGACAACTGTACAGCAGACCACCACAGAGGAGACAACAAACAATAATCCCGCTCCCGTGATCAACACCGAAACACCGCGTGAAACTTATACGCCGATTTCGACGGAGGAGACTACAAAGAAGCCCACACCGACCAAGAAGCCGACGAGCACTCCTGCTCCCACGCCTTCAGTCAAGATCGCTTCCCATGTAAAGGACGAGGCTAATGTCATCAAGGATGACGCGGCTCTTGAGGCCAAGCTTGCCGAATTCGAGAAGGCTACGAAGATCATTCCCGTTGTCTATACGGTTAAGACCAACCTGAAGGGTGACGATTTCAGGACTTACGTCAAGAACATCTACAAGAACAACTATAAGGATCAGAACCACTTCCTGATCGTTTACAGGGTATCTAAGAGCGGCGGCGGATGGTCCTGGACTTCGAGCATAGGCACCAAGGCTTATAACAAGCTCAAGAAGGCAGGCATCGCCGGAACTTATTCAAGTGATCTGTCCAAGGCGCTTTCGGGCAACAAGGACAAGGGCAAGGCTTTCATCTCGTTCTTTAACGATGCCCAGAAGAAACTGGCTCCGTAAAGACTTTGGACTTGCTCACAAAACGTCACGCCATAAGGGCTGATACTCTGTGCAAAAAAATCTTTACTTTTAGAAATCAAAATAATAAAATACACGCATGAAAATCATCTGGTTTATCAGCTATGAGTATGCATTATCCGCTTCAGATAAAAGCGTTGGTATTCACTGCCGGTAATTCAGACAGCTAAAATTGAATTTGGACAATGGGGTCCCGCAGTGAATACTGGGGGACCCATATTTTTTGAAAGGAAGACAATCTAATGTGCGGTATCGTTGGTTACACGGGTAAGAAAAAGGCGGCGCCGATCCTTCTTGACGGCCTGGCAAGGCTTGAATACAGAGGATATGACTCTGCGGGAATCGCCATCAGGGACGAAGATAAGGAGCCTGTCGTTGTCAAGGCCAAGGGGCGTCTCAAGGTCCTGGCAGAAAAGACTGACGGCGGAAAGGCACTTGTAGGTACCTGCGGTATCGGCCACACAAGATGGGCGACACACGGCGAGCCTTCCGAGAACAACGCGCATCCCCACATAACTGATGATTTCAACGTTGTAGGCGTTCACAACGGCATCATCGAGAACTACCAGCAGCTCCGCGAGAAGATGATCCGCAAGGGCTACGTTTTCTATTCTGATACCGATACCGAAGTTGCGATCAAGACGATCGACTACTACTACAAGAAATACACCCACGACCCGATCGAAGCTCTCGCAAAGACAATGGTCCGCGTCAGGGGTTCTTACGCTCTCGCGGTAATGTTCAAGGACCATCCGGGCAAGATCTTCGTTGCCCGCAAGGACAGCCCCATGATCATCGGCGTTGACAAGGACGCTTCCTATGTTGCTTCTGACGTTCCCGCGATCCTCAAGTATACCCGCAACGTTTACTACATCGCTGATCTCGAGATGGCATGCATCGAGGCAGGCAAGGCAACTTTCTATAACCTCGACGGCGACGTCATCGAGAAGGAACAGGTCACGATCGACTGGGATGCATCCGCAGCAGAGAAGGACGGCTTCGAGCATTTCATGATGAAGGAGATCCACGAGCAGCCCAGGGCAGTCGCGGATACCCTCAAGTCGATCGTTACTCCTGAAGGCGAGAAGTACGTAACAGACCTTTCCCAGGCAGGATTCAGTGCCGATGAGATCAAGGCGTTCTCGCAGATCTACATCGTTGCCTGCGGCTCCGCTTATCACGTCGGAATGGCTTCGCAGTACGTTATCGAGGAGCTTGTCCAGATCCCCGTCAGATGCGAGCTTGCATCCGAATTCAGATACAGGAACATGCCTTTTGCAAAGGACGCTTTAGTCATCATCATCAGCCAGTCCGGCGAGACCGCGGATTCCCTCGCGGCTCTGCGTAAGTGCAAGGAAGCTGGGATCAAGACCCTCGCTATAGTAAACGTCATCGGTTCGACGATCGCACGTGAAGCGGATCATGTTCTCTACACGATGGCAGGTCCTGAGATCTCCGTTGCCACCACAAAGGCTTACAGCGCGCAGCTTGCATTGTCCTACGTTTTAGCAGTCGAGATCGCTTCCGTAAAGGGCACGATCGACGAGGAGAAGAAGCAGGAGCTCCTTACGGAGATAATGACGATCCCCGACAAGATCAGAAAGCTGCTTGAGGACAAAGAACGACTTCAGTGGTTTGCTTCCAAGCTCGCAGCGCAGAAGGACATATTCTTCATCGGACGCGGTATTGACTATGCTATCTGTATGGAAGGCTCTCTCAAGATGAAGGAGATCTCCTACATCCACAGCGAAGCTTACGCGGCAGGTGAACTCAAGCACGGCACGATAAGCCTTATCGAGAACGGAACTTTCGTTATCGGTGTCCTTACGCAGAGCAGGCTCTATGAGAAGACCTTGTCCAACCTTGTTGAGACGAAGAGCAGAGGAGCTTATCTTATGGCTCTCACAAGCTTCGGCAACTATTCGATCGAGGATTCGGCCGATTTCGTGGTTTACGTTCCGAAGATACACGAACTGTTCACTGCATCACTTGCGATAATACCTTTGCAGCTCCTGGGTTATTATGTATCCTGCGCAAGGGGCCTTGACGTCGACAAGCCGAGGAACCTCGCGAAGAGCGTTACGGTCGAGTAAGGAGTATTACCATGATCCACGAGGAATGCGGAGTCTTCGGAATATACGACATATCAGGCGGTGACGTCGCCCATACCGTCTATTACGGACTCCTTTCACTTCAGCACAGAGGCCAGGAGAGCTGCGGAATCGCCGTCAGCGATACTTCGGAACCGAAGGGAAGAGTCAAGTCTTATAAGGACATGGGCCTCGTCAATGAGGTCTTCACGGGCGAAGAGATCGATAAGCTTCCGGGCAATATCGGCATCGGACACGTCAGATATTCGACGGCGGGTTCTTCAACCCGTGAGAACGCCCAGCCGCTGGTCCTTGAATACGTAAAGGGCACGCTCGCCCTTGCTCATAACGGCAATCTTACCAATTCCGTCGGATTGAGAGATGAACTTGCATACACGGGCGCGATCTTCCAGACTACGATCGACTCAGAGCTCATAGCATATCTTGTCGCAAGGGAACGTCTTGAATCAGACAGCGTCGAGGAAGCCGTAAGGCTTGCAATGAAAAAGCTTCACGGCGCGTACAGCCTTGTAATAATGTCACCCAGAAAGCTCATCGGTGCGAGGGATCCTTTCGGGTTCAGACCGCTCGTGATCGGAAAGCGCGACAAGGCATGGATCTTTGCTTCGGAGACATGCGCGCTTGATACCATCGGAGCAGAGTATGTCAGGGATGTCGAGCCGGGCGAGATCGTAACGGTCACATCCGAAGGCGAGCTGATCTCGGACCGCACGAACTGCCTGCCGAAGGAAAGACACGGCCACTGCATCTTCGAGTACATTTATTTTGCAAGACCCGATTCGACGATAGACGGAATAAGCGTTTATGAGTCCAGGATCAAGGCCGGAAAGTTCCTTTATGAGGACGATCCGATAGAAGCTGATGTTGTTGCGGGAGTTCCCGAATCAGGCAACGTCGCAGCCCTTGGATATTCAATGGCATCAGGCATTCCTTACGGACAGGTCTTCGTGAAGAATTCCTATATCGGAAGAACGTTTATAAAGCCGGGCCAGAAGAGGCGCGAAAACAGCGTCATGGTCAAGCTCAACGCGATGAAGAGCGCTGTCGCAGGCAAACGCGTCGTTATAGTCGACGACTCGATCGTCAGAGGCACGACTTCTGACAGGATAATATCGATGCTGAGGGAAGCGGGCGCAAAGGAAGTCCACATGAGGATAAGCTCCCCGCCGTTCCTTTGGCCGTGCTTTTTCGGTACTGACGTGCCTGCAAGAGAGCAGCTGATCGCTTATAACAGGACGATCGATCAGATCAGGGAAAAGATCGGTGCGGACACTCTGGGCTATCTCAGGGAAGACAGGCTCGATGACCTTGTTTCGCACAACATCAATATCTGCAAGGGCTGCTTTACGGGAACCTATCCCGAACAGCCGCCTGAAGAAGACATTCGCGGTGAATTTGAAAAATGAGAGGAATATATAATGAAGATCAACGTCAATGTAAACTTCGGTAAGATCAAGCAGAACTATCTGTTTTCGGACATCGCCAAGCGCGTCAGTTCTTTCAAAGAGGCAAACCCCGATGCATCGATAATCAAGATGGGGATCGGAGACGTTACGCTCCCGCTCCCCAAGCCCGCAGTCGCCGCAATGGAAGCTGCCGCAAGGGAAATGGGCGTCAAGGAATCGTTCAGGGGCTATCCGCCCGAATACGGCTACGATTTCTTAAGGGAAGCCATCAGCGGTCACTACAAAGCGCTGGGCACTGACGTCAAGGCATCTTCAATCTTCGTTTCCGACGGTGCAAAGAGCGATCTCGGCAATATCGTCGACATCCTGGGCGACAACGAGATAATAATCCCTGATCCCGTTTATCCCGTTTATGTTGACTCGAATATCATGTCAGGCAGAAAGATCACTCTTGTTCCCGGCAGCGCAGATAACGGCTTCCTGCCGATGCCTCCCGAGAAGAAGGGAAATCCTGCAGTTATCTACATCTGCTCACCCAACAATCCGACCGGCGCAGTCTATGGCTTTGACGGCCTGAAGGCCTGGGTCGATTATGCTCTTGAGACAGGATCGCTCATCATATTCGATGCGGCTTACGAGGCATTCATCACAGAAGACGTTCCTCACACGATCTATCAGATCGAAGGCGCCGATACCTGTGCTATCGAAGTTTCGTCATTCTCCAAGTTCGCCGGATTTACGGGAACAAGATGCGGCTGGACAGTCGTTCCTGACGGCCTTGAGGCAGGCGGCATGAAGATCGCGGCTCTCTGGGCAAGAAGGCAGGCGACAAAGTTCAACGGCGTTTCATATCCTGTTCAGCGCGCTGCAGAGGCCGTCCTTACTCCTGACGGAGTCAGGGCCTGCATGGAGAACATCGAATACTACAGAAAGAACGCCACCATGCTCGCAGAGCTTCTCAAGTCCAAGAACGTTTTCTTTACCGGCGGCGTGAATTCGCCTTACATCTGGCTTAAGTGCCCCAATAACATGGGCGGATGGGAATTCTTCGACCTGCTCCTTAACAAATACGGCATAGTCGGAACGCCCGGTGAAGGCTTCGGTGAAGCGGGAAGCGGATTCTTCAGGCTCACGGCTTTCGGTTCCGCAGAAGGTACTGCAGAAGCCTGCCAGAGACTTAAGGATCTGTAAAGAGAACATAAGCTCAGATTCAGCATAAATAACAAGCGGCTGTGAATAATCTCAATACTGAAATTGAGAGATCACAGCCCTTTTATTTGCCGTTCACGAAATGGGACACGAAAAACCCGGAAATCGTGTCCCAAAACGTGAATCAGTCCTGATATTCACGAAATGGGACACGAAAATCAGCAAAAACGTGCCCCTTTTTGTGAACAGCCCGTTTTGATCCGGTCGCCTCTTAAACTGTTTTAAGATTATCCTTGAAAAGAATTTTTAATCATATTAGTCTTCTTTTTGGACGTCCTTATCGATCGTGAAAAGGAGACTTTTATGAACAAAGAAGAACTGACCGGATTCGTTTCGCAGAGCAAGGGGAACGAATCGAATATATGCCAGATATATGCAATAAGGGACGGAAAGACCGTTCTTGACGAGTGTTTCCGCGGTTTTAAGACTGAAGATCCCATAAACATCAATTCCGTCACCAAGGGCGTAATGGCTTTGCTTGCGGGCATTGCCGTTGATAAAGGATACATTGAGAGCGTTGATGAGAAGGTCATCGGCTTCTTTCCGGGTTATCAGGTAAAAAGAGGCGAGAAGACCATATATGACGTGACTTTAAGACATCTTCTAACTATGACTGCGCCGTACAAATATAAGAGCGAGCCTTGGAAGAAGGTCTGCACCTCTGACGACTGGACCAGGGCGGCGCTTGATCTTTTGGGCGGCAGAGCGGGTATAACCGGCGAGTTTAAGTACGCTACGCTGGGTATCCAGATCCTTGCGGGTATCATTGAGAATGCAACGGGAGAGAAGTGTATTGATTTCGCAAACGAGAATCTTTTCATTCCCCTTGGAATACCCGGACATAAGATGCACGGGGACAGCAGCAAGGAAGACCAGTTCGACTTCTTTATGAACAAGACTCCCAGGAAGAACGAATGGTATTCCGATCCGAAAGGCACTGTAACGGCGGGATGGGGCCTTTGCCTGTCCGGAAGAGACATGGCAAGGATCGGCTATATGGTCCTGAACGGCGGTGTCTATGAGGGTAAAAGGATCCTGTCTTCTGACTGGATAGGAAAGATGCTCACGCCGTCGTTAAAGCTCGGCGAAAGATTCGGAAACATGGAATACGGGTTCCTCTGGTACAAGCCCTTTGAAGACAGGGAAGTATATGCCGCAATAGGCGACTGCGGGAACATAATCTACGTTAACAGGGAAAAGGGCGTTTCAGTGGGAATTACCGGCACTTTCAAGCCCATGATCTTTGACAGAGTTCAGTTCATCGAGGAGAAAATATTGCCTGTTTTGGGGTAAAAAGTGCCCGTTCGATAAACTTTTTTACAGATAATCAACACCTAAAAGCCGTTCTGTTGCTTAAACCGCAGAACGGCTTTACATTGCTGATGTTTTTGCTCCCGGGTTGTTGACATAATGAAGCCATCAACCAAACAAAACAAACACAAAACAAAACCAAAACAAAACATCATTGGGAGGAACAACAAAATGGACATGAAATCATTCTTTTTTATCGTAGCAGCAGCAACCGGCGCAATCTTTTTCCTTTTAGGATTATACGCAGTAGCTTACGAAGGACTTACTATGACATCAACGAGACCTTTACTGGATTTTATCTTCGCAGTCGTAATCGGAATCATGGGACTCATTCAGTACAAGGTCATTGAAACAACAGAAAAATCTTGAGCATTTTTTCATAATTCACCCTCTCCTTAAAACGGCGACCGGACTGTTCTTCCGATCGCCGCGTTTTCTATTAATCGATAAGTGAAGAGTATCAGAACAATCCTGAGATAACTCCGTTGTTGTCGATGTCGATATCCATCGCTGCGGGATGAGGGGGAAGACCCGGCATCGTAACGATCGTACCGGTCAGGATTACGAGATAGCCTGCACCTGCTGAGATGTAGCAGTCCCTGACGGTAAGTGTGAAGCCCTCGGGATTACCGAGCTTCTTGGGATCGTCGGAAAGTGAATATTGGGTCTTGGCGATGCAGATCGGAAGATTACCGTATCCCTTCTGGACGAAACCGTCGATCTTTTCCTTAGCTTCGGGAAGGATGTCAACACTGCCTGCGCCGTAAACCTTGGTTGCGACCTTTTTGATCTTATCCTCAACGGAATCAGTAAGTTCATATGAATAGCAGGGCTTCTTTTCGTTGTTCTGCTCAAGGATTGACAAAGCTTTGTTGGCAAGCTCGATTCCGCCTTCTCCGCCTTTTGCGAAGATCTCGGCGGGTGCGAACTCAGCGCCTGTTGCCTTGCATGCTTCCTCGACGATCGCAAGTTCTTCTTCGGTATCCGTGAGGAATCTGTTGGAAGCGACAAGGACAGGAATTCCGAATCCCTGCATGTTCTTTATGTGCCTCAGGACGTTGGCAAGACCTGTCCTGACAGCCTCGGGATTCGGGTTGGAGAGCTGGTCCTTCGGGATTCCGGCATTGTATTTGAGTGATCTGACGGTCGTGACCAGGACGACCAAGTCAGGCCAGATCCCGAGGTCACGGCACTTGATGTCAAGGAACTTCTCGGCTCCAAGGTCTGCGCCGAATCCGGCTTCCGTAACGACTATGTCGCTGAGCTTTAACGCGGTCTTCGTTGCTATGCAGGTGTTGCAGCCGTGTGAGATGTTTGCGAAAGGACCGCCGTGTACAAGGGCGGGAACGCCTTCAAGCGACTGTACGAGGTTGGGTGACAGGGCATCCTTGAGGCAGGTGGCCAGGGCTCCGGTTGCGCCGAGCTGTCCTGCGGTAACGATGTTTCCGTCGAGATCATAAGCGATCGCGATCCTGTCCAGTCTTACCTTGAGATCTTCCATGTCCTTTGCGAGGCAGAGGATGGCCATGATCTCTGAAGCTGCCGTGATCTGGAATATCTCGGGGCGGGTGACGCCCTTTGTTCCGCCGCCTACGCCGACGGTAACGGCACGAAGGCATCTGTCGTTCATGTCAAGACATCTTTTCCAGAGGATCCTGTCCTTATCGAGGTTGAGGGAATTGCCCTGGAAAAGGTGATTGTCGATCATTGCGGCAAGGAGATTGTTTGCAGTTGTGATCGCGTGGATGTCGCCTGTGAAATGGAGATTGATGTCTTCCATCGGGACGACCTGGGAATAACCGCCTCCGCAGGCACCGCCCTTAACGCCGAAAACGGGGCCCAGGGAAGGCTCTCTAAGTGCGAGGACAGGGTTCTTTCCGATCTTCTTCAAGCCCTGGGCGAGACCGATGCTTACAGTGGTCTTTCCTTCGCCTGCGGGCGTGGGGTTCATTGCCGTTACGAGGACGAGCTTTGCGTCAGCTCTTTCAGGCAGGCTTTCAACATAATCCAACGGGATCTTGGCCTTGTATTTTCCGTAAAGGTCAAGCTTGTCGGGATCGATTCCTGCCGAAGCAGCCACTTCGGTAATGGGTTTGATCTTTGCATTCTGGGCAATCTGGATGTCGCTGAGCATGGGGTCCTCCTCAATAAAATTTTATGTTAATGATTATACATTATTACCCGATGTTATAATATGGATTTAGGAGAGGGATTTTTCGAAATAACAAGGAGAAGCGGATCTTGAAGATAGCGGTAAGCGCTTGTTTGCTCGGTGAAAACTGCAAATACAACGGCTGGAACAATTACAGCGAAAAAGTCGCGGAATTTGTCAAAGACCACGAAGTGGTTGCCGTCTGCCCGGAAGTAATGGGAGGCCTGCCCACGCCCAGAGAATCTTCCGAGATCGTGGATGGCGTCGTAAGGCATAAGGACGGCGTTTCCGTTGATGAGGAATTCAGAAAAGGCGCGGAATCCGCACTCAAAAAAGTTCTCGACAACGGCGTGGAACTGGTGATCCTTCAGTCGAGGAGCCCTTCCTGCGGCGTAAAAGAGATCTATGACGGCACCTTTTCGGGGAAACTGATCCCGGGGCAGGGTGTATTCGCAAAGCTCCTTTCTGAAAACAACATCCGTGTGCTGGATGTTTCAGAGCTTGGTAATACTATGGTCTTGTAATGAATGATCTTATAAGGGGTATATCAGAAAGGAGGAGTTAAGATGGAAGAAAGGACAAAGACAAAACCGTTAGGAATGCGGATATTTGAAAGCATCTTCAGCATCGGCTATCTGATCTTTGCATATTCTGCCGGCGTGATGTTTTTCAGACATGCAATGCGCACATGGCGCAATTATGACGTCAGATCTTTTTATCTGGTGTTTGCGGTCCTTTGCCTGGTGCTTGCGGCCGGTGATTCTTTTCATCTGATCCCGAGGATCGTCGAAAACATCAAAGGCAGTCTGAAGAACAGACAGTTTGCTTTCGGACTGGGCAATCTCATATCGTCGATAACCATGACGCTCTTTTACGTTTTGCTGATCATGCCGTTTTGCTATCTCATGCATACCCAGTTCTTTTCCATGCTGAGGAACAAAGTACTGCCAAAAGATGCTGAGGTATACATTTATGCGCTCGTCATCCTTGCGGCAGTGCGCATAGTGCTCTGTCTGATACCTGCCAACAACTGGTTCAAGGAAGAAGGCAGTTTTAAATGGGCTGTTATACGCAACATTCCGTTCGTTTTGATGGGCATCGTGCTGATCAGCTATCTGATGTCAGTCTTTACACAGTTTTTAAATGAATTCCACGGCTTCAGGGGCATGAATGACCTTGTGATCGCGCGCGTCAGGCTCTACCCGGTAACGGCGGTCCTGGTCGCCTTGAGTTTTTTGTCCTATATTCCTGTGGCGCTTTTTGCGAAGAAAAAGCCTAAACTCGGAATGCTCATGATCCCAAAGACCATCTGCTACATACTGATGATATTATTTATGCTTAAGTGGACATAAAGATGTGAGGTTTAATTATGGATATCTGGGAAAAACTCTATGAAAGAGCGAACGCTGAATATCATCCTGAAGACGTGTCTCCGTTTGTGATGGCTCATCACGTGGTATGCGCAATCGAGGCTGAAAACGGCGAGATCTTCGCGGGATTCTGCATTGAAGGCTGCAGCGGCGTCATGAACCTTTGCGCTGAAAGGGTAGCCGCGCTCAATATGTATGTGAACAGCGGCCAGACGGTCATCAGGAGGCTGATCGCTTTTAGAGATAATCCGCCCAGAGGGGATGTCGAAGGAAGCGGTATGCCGTGCGGAGCCTGCAGGGAATTCCTGATGCAGCTCTCTTATGAGAACCGCAATATGGAGATCATGACCGATTATGCCACCCGTAAGACCGTTAAGCTCAGCGATCTGATGCCCGGCTGGTGGGGAACGAGCAGATATCAGACGGGGCAGGACTCGTAAGACATGAGAACGATTAATATCGAAGCCGGAATGCCGAGTCCGCAGCAGGCCATGACTACGCTGAACAACCGGATCTATGCCGAGAGGGCATCGGGCGCGAAGTGCGCCAAGATCATTCATGGATACGGGTCAACGGGAAAGGGCGGCACGATCAGGACGGTCTGCCGTCAGAAGCTTAACGAATACATAAGCCGCGGCCTGATCAAGGATTACTGCGCAGGAGAAGATCTGGGGCCTTTCAGCGAAGACGGGAGAAGATTAGCGGAAAAATGTCCCGAAGTCAGAAGGGACATTGATTGGGGCAGGGAAAACGACGGTATCACAGTCGTTTTGTTTAAATAATTATTTGGAGAGGTTAATTTAATGGAAAAAAGGGTGGTTAAGGTCATTTCGGTCTTTTTGATCATCTGTCTGGGTCTGTTCGCATTTGCCGGATGCAAGGACAAAGGCATAGAGGGCACCTGGATCCTTAAGGAAGAGTATGACAGCGACGGCAAAAAGACCTCTTCCGAGGAACTTAAGAATATCGGTGTTTCCGAAAAATATGAGATCAGCGGAACCGAGGTCAAATATACGTGTGAGTCCACGCTTTTGAAAAAGCCGATCTCCATCACTTTCGAATTGGAGGATCTCGGAAACAACATGTACAGTTTCAAGATGCCCTCCGGATTCGTTTTCGCGACTGCCCTGGTCAAGGGAAATACCATGACTTATATCGTGGGAACCGGCGAAAGCCAGACCAAAATGGTCTTTAAAAGACAGAAATAACAGACAGGTCCGGTTTTTGGGGAAAGCCGGAAAGCCAATAAAACAAAGGGTGTTACCAAAACGGTGCGCCCAAAATCCGAGATGGTGCTTTCAAATTTCTGCAGATAATGACACACTGAAGGCAGCAACGGATGCAGGAGGTGCTCTTTATGGATTTCGGAGAAAAGATAAAAGAGCTGAGGGAAGCTAAAGGGATGACCCAGCAGAATCTGGCTGACCGTCTCTTCGTGACCAGACAGACGGTCTCAAGATGGGAAGGCGGATCGAGATATCCCGATCTTATTACGGCAAAGAATCTGGCTGACATCCTTGACACGTCGGTCGACGTCCTGCTGGCTGATGACGGTTCAATGCATATTGAGCAGAGAGCCAAGTCATACGGCAGGCTCGCAGGCAAGATCGAGACGATGGTGATCGCCCTTTGCGTCGCTATCAGCTTCGGAAATCTGTTTTTCTCCTGCTGGTGGCTCAGGGACTGCGCCGTTGAAAATCTGTTCAGCGCGGATCACTGGTATTTCCCTTTCCTTTCCATAATCGACATCCTGTTCAGCGCGTTTTTCGCCCTCATGCTGACTTCTTCCATGATAAAGACTATCAAGAAAGAGCTTCCCATAGGGAAGACGGGTATCCTGGGAGTCGTCTTCTTCATCTACAGGGGCCTTGCCGATCTCGTCCTCGTACTGCTCGGATTTGAGAGCCGCATTGCAATAGATCCTGTAACGAAGCCTTTGAATTCCGGATACGGGATAATGCTGGCTCTCTGCTTCATGGCATGCGCGGGTCTGTCTTTCCTTCTTGCATATTACGTATACAGATTCCTTATATCGGGCAGGCCGGTCAGTCTGTTTTTGTTCGTGCTGGTCGCTGGCGTCCTTTTGGCGCTCAACCTGATCGGATACCTGATCTTCGGAGGGGCTTATTCGAAAGCATTCGTCATACCCGAGATGATCCTTTTCGCCATGCCGCTCAATGAAGCGCTCTGCGTCTTCTTCGGTCTGGTCATAGCTATCGGAACGCGTAAAAGGTCAATTTCTGAGACAAAAGAATAACTGAACGGATTAACTTTCCGTCTATTTTGCAAGCGGGCTTGATGCCCCTAAGGTAAACTCGGCCAATTTTCAGGAGGTGGCGGTATGGAACATGTCGAATATCAGGAATACTGCAACAGCAAATTACGCACTCTTAAGGTTTGGAAGACCATAATAATCGTTCACGGCGTCAACCTGTTCCTTATGGTTTACTTGGCGATCTTTGTAATGATCACGGATGGTTATAACCCTCTGCAGTTTTTCAAAGAACTTTTCGATGAATTCGTACACTATCCCATGATGATCAGCGGTTATATGACAATTTCCGCATTCCTTAACATTTTTACGATACCCAGATTGATAGCTCTTTACCGCTATATTGAATCGGTGGTCCTGGGTGATAGAAAAGTCAAACATGTGCTCTTCTATGTTCTGGCAGTCCTTTTGCAGTGTACGATACTCTTTTTCGGATTGGGCACATATCTGAGCAAGGCCCATAAGCCCGTTATCTACCTGTATCCCGAGACCAGGACGGAAGTCAACGTCAAACTCGAACTGGACGGACAGCTGACTGTAACCTATCCGGTCTACGACGCGGCAAAGGGCTGGACTGTGACGGCCGATCCTGACGGGACACTGACTGATGAGAACGGAAGAAAGTATTCATACCTGTATTGGGAAGGCGACATAAACATCAAGCCAGATCTTAGCAGAGGCTTTTGCGTGAAAGGTGAGGATACCGCAAAGTTTTTGGAGACCTCACTTGCAGAACTTGGCTTGAATGACAAGGAGGCCGATGATTTCATTACTTACTGGCTCCCTCAGATGATGGGAAACAAGTACAATGTCATCACTTTCCAGACTAAGGCTTACGAGGACGTAGCTTCCCTTAACGTCTCGCCCAAACCTGATACCGTCATCAGGGTCAACATGCTCTGGTATGCATCTGAAAAACAAGTCAGCATCAGGCCTCAGGACCTGACGACGCTCAATCCTTCCGAGCGAAAGGGGTTCACGGTCGTCGAGTGGGGTGGAGAAGAATACAAGAAAGGGCCGCTTCGCCTGGAATCGATGGTGTGACATGGGCAAGATACGTGATTTCTTCTTCGGCAATCCAATCGGACCGAAAAGCTCTGCTTTGGTTTATGCCGTAGCCCTTGAGTTTGTCCTTATAGGAATTATCCCGTTTCATTTCCTGTTCCTGAAAAACTACCACGAACTTAGAATGTCTTATATTCCTGAAAGCTGGTACAACTATCATGAAGGCGGGCCAAAAGTGATAACAAAAAAGGGCATCAGATATACCAGCTACCATAACAATACAACAAAAGAAGACAGCGACGGAACGGTGCTCCGCGTGCCTCCGGGATCAGAACTCGAGGTTGCCATTGTGTGTATGAAAGATTATCCTGATAAACCTCCCTATTTCGATACTGCCTTCTATGAATGCGAGAGCGGAGTCTATACGTTATGGGGCGGGATTCCCTTAGATTGGGTAGAGGGCTCTGAACAGATAATCATGGACCTTGATGAATTAAGAGCAAAAGAAGCAAAGGAAAAAACGGAAAATACGGTAAAAGCGGTCCTTGGCATTATCCTGTCGGTGGTATTAACCTGCGGAGCCGTATTCCTGCTTTGCAAGGTTTTTAAGAATAGAGAAGAACTGCACTATCTGTTCATCGCGGTCTGGATACTTGCCGGCGTTATCTTATGGGTGTTCTGATATAAGGAGGCGGGGTTAATGGATGTAAGTGTCAATAAAATAGGGTGTTACCATAATGGTGCTTTATTTTTCCCGCAGTTAGTATCACACTGAATGCAGTGGAGGATTGAAAATGAGTAAGGATGGTAGAAAAGCAAGCCGGCTCTGCATGGCGGGATTGATCGTTTCAGTGATCGTATTGCTTATTGATATAGTCTTGAGAGTTTTGTGTTTCGGTAAGAACATTAATGATGATTCTCTGAACCAGCTGTTGTTTCTGATCCTGCCTGTAGCCGCCGTTGTTTTTTCGATAGCGGGAATTAAAGATGCTATAAAGAAAGACCTGAGGGGGATTGCTCCTGCGGTTTACGGGATCGTCATTTCATCTTTTGAGATAATAGCGATCATCTTTTGGTTTGCCGTGGCAGTACCCTATTTAAATAAGGCTAATACCACGCCTCCTGATTACACCATAAATATGCATACGGATGTTGAAAGCATCAGGGCGGCTATAGAACGCGCCATGAATGAAACCACTAAGAGTACCATCAAAAGGCCGCTTGAAGAAAACTTTCATCTCACTTTAGGAGCAGACAATTCAATAACGCGTGACGCACACGAAGGGTTCAGGAACATTGGCTGGCATATTGAACGCAACGGGGAGTGCGTTCTTGAAAGGGCCGCGGAAAACGAACTGGTGCTTGATCCCAAAATCCAACGGAAATACTGTTCAGAAGGGAAGATCACCATATACCTGACGGCGGTTGTGGACGGGTCTTATCAACGGGTCAGCAACATCATCGAATACAATGCCGTAAATGATCAGACAAAGGAGAGCGAATAACATGTCAGGAAATGGTAAAAAGAAGCTGATTAGGACGGCAGTCATAATCTTCGTCAGCCTTTTGATATCGCTCGTGCTGTTTTATCCCGGCGGACCCATAAAATGTGCTGACGGCGGTTCATATGGTTATTCGGCATTAACATACTCAGTCTGGCGTATCCATTCTTTACATGGCTATCCAACAATCAAAAACGGCAGATCGTATCAGGAATATGAAGTCGGATGGAGTGTAACCATCTTGGGGATCAAAGTCTATGACGAAAGACATATTGAATCCGAGGCCGGGCTTACAGTTTCTGAGATAGAATCCATTAAAGAAGAGATAGACCGTGCAATGAGAAATTAGAGATAGTACTGTCCGCTGGCCTGCTTCCTAATGCTATAATCAATTTATTAATGGTTTTTGAGCCGTGTGAGAGGCATATTCATATGGACATAAATATACTGACAGAAAGCGGTTTCCGCGGAAATATACTCATAGTGAAGAACGGCGACGTGCTGTGCGAATACAGCGGCGGTTATGCCGATCTTTCAAATGAGATCCCGAATACGATGGATACGAGGTTCGCGACGGCTTCGCTGGGAAAGACGTTTGTCGCCGTCGGCATCCTTCAGCTTATTGAGCAGGGAAGACTCAAGTTTGAAGATACCCTTGGAAAGATTCTCGATATGGACCTTAAGGGCATCGATCCTGAAGTGACCGTGGAGCAGCTCCTTACGCATACTTCTGGCGTCCCTGACTATTTCGACGAGACCGTCATGAACGATTATGAGGAGCTCTGGAAGGACTATCCGAGTTACAAGATCAGAAAGAACAGCGACATGTTTCCTTTGTTCATCGATAAGCCGATGATGTATACGAAGGGTGAGAGATTTCAGTACAACAACACAGGATACGTGCTGCTTGCAAGCATCATCGAAAAGGTCAGCGGCATGGATTTTGACGCTTTCCTTAAGGAGAATGTTTTCGACCCTTGCGGCATGAATTCTACCGGATATTTTGAACTGGACAGGCTGCCTTCAAAGTGTGCGCACAACTACATCTATTGCAAAGAGACAAACGATTACCGAATGAACATCTATTCCGTTGGTGCTAAGGGAACCGGTGACGGCGGAGCCTTCGTAACCGCGGGAGACCTCGTGAACTTCTGGATGGGACTGCTTGAGAATAAGATCCTTTCCAAAGACATGGTATCCAAAATGATCTCCAAACGGAGCGGGGACGGTGCTGACCCTGAGGAAGGATATTACGGCTACGGAGTATGGATAATTGACAACCCTGACGGAACGGATCACGCGTACATGCAGGGCTGTGACCCGGGCGTGAGCGCGATCGCGGAATACGATCCAGACAACAACATGATCTCCGTAATGCTCAGCAACTACAGAGACAACGTTTGGGCCTTAATGAGAAAGGTCCGCGAAATGGCATAGAACAACCGGCGCTTTATTCTTGAGGATTGTTTTCGCTGCCGGAGACTGAGTCCAAGTACTTGTGGTACTTTTCCTTTTCTGCATACATGTTCTTGTCGGCGCGGTCGATGTAGTTGGCGATGGTAAGATCCTCTCCGGGTTCAATAACCGTATAACCGATGCTCGCGTGAAGCGTGAACGCCAGATTCAGCGCCTTTAAATCACTGTTCATGGTCTTGGACAGTTTCCTGATGAGCTGCTCTATGTCTTCAGATTCTGGCAGTGGACCGACCGCGATGAACTCGTCACCGCCGTAACGCCCGAAGAGCCAACCGTCAGGCGAGCAGGACTTGAAGGTTTCCGCGGTAGCCTTAATTGCGAAGTCTCCATTCAGGTGTCCGTATACGTCGTTGATCGTCTTCATCCTGTCGATGTCGGCGAAGACGAGAATTGATTTCTTATTATCTTCTTTCCGAGAGGAAATGTAATCGTACAGGACCTTTTGGCACCCCATACGGTTGTACATCATTGTAAGTGCGTCCGTCATGTAGATCTTCTTGAGCTCAAGGTTCTTGCGCTCGGAGAAGATGTGGCGGCGCATGCTGAAGAGCTGCACGTTCATGGTGTTGACGAACATTCCGAGATCAAGATTGAAAAGAAGCTTGGGAGCATTCTTTATGGCGATGTAGCCGATGATGAAGTTCAGATAGTTCAACGGAACGAATATGTAAAGGTTGGATTCGCCTGCCTTATGTGAATATCCGGGATAGAGTTCTTTCGAATCGAATGTTCTCAGCGGAAAACGTTTTCCATCGCGAAGTTCATACAAAATGTCCATGTGCGAACTGTATCCGCGGATCCTGTCAGGATACTGCTCATCATCAAGTTCGAAAAACCCCGGCTCGGTGCAGAGACAGTAATTGGGTCCCAGCTGGGGGACGTCACTGCAGTATTTGATAGCCTTTTCCATGAAATCTTCTTTTTTCTCGGCCATTGACAACGGGATCTGCATGCGCTGGAAGAAAATATCTATGAGACTGTTCTCAAGGTTGTTGAAAGTTATGCTCTTGACTGCGTCGAAGCGTTTATTTAAGGCTTCTTCGGACGCCGGACATCCACAACTTTCTGACGGGACAAAATATGACGCATACTCTTTGATGAAACGTTCTTCAGGATGCTCTATCTGATACATCAGTTTCTCATAAGCTATCTCTCCGAACTTTTCCCAGCCGCGCGATACCGTTGCAAGGATAGGGTAGGTCAGTTGTCCGTCTTTTGACATGTCAAATCCGGTAAGCAAAACGTCTTTGGGAACCGAGTAACCGTGTTCGGTAAGAGATGAATTGATGCCCAGAGCCATGTGGTCATTTGCGCAAACGAAAGCATCGGGGAGTTCTTTTCCCTCGTTCAGATAACTGTTCATCGTAAGGAACGTGGTATAGAATCCGAAATCGCACTTGAATTCGTCAAACAGCTCCAAGCCGTGCTCTTGAAGGACGTCGATCAGTGCCTGACGGCGGATGGTGTTCTCAACGTTTCCTTCTATGCCGTTTACGAAGATGATCTTTTTCGCGTTATGGTGTTCGACAAGGTGGGTGGCGAGATCGTAAACACCCTTGTAATTCTCTGTCTTGATGCAGGACATGCCCGGAACTTCTACTTCGAGGGATAGCATCGGTACGCCGGCCCTCTGGAAGCGTGCGCAGACGCGCTCCTGCTCGTCGGGGAAATTGTAGGTGTTGGTGAGCATTACTGCGCCGTCAAACCCTTCAGGATCAGGGAGATGGAATATGTTAAGCTGGCACTTGTTCTGGAGCTCATTGTCGCCCGCGGCGCAATAAGTAACGAAAACAAAGATATCAACACCGTCTTCGGCGGCTTTTTTCTGAAGACCTGTAACCACGTGCTCAACAAACTCGTTGCTGAATCCGTTGGTAAATACGGCTATCCTCTTGTTCATCCTCTGATCCCTATGCCCCAAAAAGATTTTGGAATTCTCATTTATTATAGTACAAGAATCAAATAATAATGAGATGGAATGTTGAATGTTATAATGATTTCAACTGCATGAATGACGGGAGCAGCGGGTCAATGACCATTTTTGATGAAGTAAACAACTGGGAGAAAACAGAAGGCGCAAAGATCTTTTCTTCGGTCATCGGCACGCCTGATCCGGTGATACTGGATTACGGCTGCGGAGCGGGAAATTACTCTTTTGCGGCTGCTTATGCTTTTGATCAGAAGTGCAAAGTCTATGCTGTGGACATTAACAGCCAGTGCCTGAATTACGTAAACGAGAAGGCAAAGAATGAGAAGATAAGCTGCATTAAGACGGCCATGGGAAGAGAAGACTACCGTCATGATTTTGAAGACGATACCTTTGATCTTGTCATCTATGCGGATATGTTCCACGGAGAGGGAAAGCCTTATGACGGACTTCACCGTTTCGTGATGGTTGAGGAAGCGAAGAGAACGCTCAAGAAGGGTGGAGTCTTGGCCGTGCTGCCTTTTCATCTTTCCAATTTCAGAGACAAGGACAAGAAAAAGTGCAAATATACCTATAAGAAACTGATAGCAGAGATCAGCGGATACGGCTTCACTTATCTGGAGAACGACCTGCAGGGGATTCATTTCGAGAAGGTTTACAGCCCGTATTACCAGCAAAAAGGCGGAGTGACCTTTGAAGACCTTGAGCGTGGCAAGTTCCTTATGTTTGTCAAGTGATGGAGTTCTTTATGGATAACAGTGGAATACCGGTAATTACAAAAGCTGAGAAGAATGACCTGGAGGAGATCTTAAAGCTTCAGTATCTGGCTTATCAGAGCGAGGCGGCCCTCTTTGGCAACAAAGACATCCCGCCGCTCAAACAGACTTTGGAAGAAGTCATCAGCGAATATGAAGCCGGCATCGTTTTGAAGATGACCGGTGAAGACGGCAGGATAATCGGTTCGGTAAGAGCCCATGAAAAGGACGGCACGGTATATATCGGCAAGCTGATGGTCGATCCCGATCACCGGCGCAAAGGCTACGGAAGAAGGCTTCTCCTTGAAGTTGAGAAGTATTTCCCCGGCAAACGTTATGAGCTCTTTACGAGCACGAGGAGCAAGAGCAACATCCGTTTGTATGAGTCTTGCGGATATAAGCAATTCGATCAGAAGGCTGTTGACGAAGAACTCGTGTTCGTCTATATGGAGAAGGTCTGAAATATGAAGATCGCGGTCTTGTCGGATGTTCACGGAAACTGTCCAGCACTTCGCAAAGTGCTGGAAGATGCAGAGAAACGCGGGGTTGATGAGTTCATTATCGCGGGAGACTACTGCCTGAGCGGAGCATGGCCAGACGAGTGTATCAAGACCCTTATGGAGATCCCGGACAAGGTGATGATCCGCGGAAACGAAGAAAGTTATCTGGAGAACCTGATCGGAAAGGATCAGAGCGCCTGGACCGACGGCCAGATGCAGATTTCTTACTATTGCTTTAGGAACATCGATCCCGGGCGGCTGGATTACATCCTGTCTTTACCGCATACAACTGAATTTGAAAGAAACGGCGTGAAGATCCATTTGGCGCATTCTTCCGTAAGCTTTATAGGCGATCACGAATTTACTAAGTTCGGACCTGCTAAGCTTTCAAAGAAGTACTCAGGCACAGATACTACTTCAGAATCCTTAAGAAAAGACATTCACGGAATACTGGACGCGGATCCCGCGTTTACTGAAAAGGTCGACGGATTGGAAAGAGGGATATATGTCTTTGGCCACAGCCATGTGCAGTGGAGTTATAAGTCAAAGAACGTTTTGCTGGTAAATCCCGGATCGTGCGGGCTTCCGCTTGATGCAATAAAGGACAGCGTTCCTTATTCGATCATTACGATATCCGCTAAAGGAGAAACTTCGGTGGAAGAGATAAGGCTCCCATTCCCCATGCTGCCTTATGTGGAAGAACTGAAGAAGACTGCGCAGTATGCCGAGGCCAACGTCTGGACAAAGGTTATAATAAAAGAACTTGTGACGGCGAGAGAGCATCTGTACTATTTCCTGGACTTTGCGGAAAAGTATGCGGAAGATATAGGGGATAACAGAAGACCGTTCTCCGTTGAGACTTGGGAAGGTGCGTATAAGGCCTGGGAGGATCAGATGATCGTGGAAGCGGAAAGTGAAAAGATCTATCTTTCAGAATCTTGCGATGTCTTCTACGTTAAGGAAAAGAACATCGTTTTAGTGCATTGGAAGAAGTACTGTGAACTGGATCAATACAGAAAGCCTTTGGAATGCGCTCTGAAGGTCATCAAGGAGCATCCCGGCTGTAACTATACAGCAGATACAAGAGACGGATTTGAGGACAATCCGCTTGACACGAAGTGGGTAGCGGAATACTTCATGCCCAAGGCAAAAGAGTATGGATGCGAGATAATCTATTTCATAATTGACAAGAACAATTCGCTCAAAGAAGAACTTGAAGGCCAGGAGAAGGATTCATCCGCACTTCTTAAATTCAGATACGTCTATGGCTTGGACGAGATATGAAATTTTATGAGACAAGAAAACGAAGTGATCGAAAACATCCTGTCAGTTGCAAAGCAAGATGATGCCGTGAGGGCCGTCGTCAGGGCAAACCTGGTCAAGAGAGAATACATTCATTCTTATGAATTCTATTTCATCGTGAATGATACTGATAAGTTCGAAGATGATGTTTTTGAAAAGGCCTTTGGTGAAAGGATCCTTTTATACCGCGCGGATAAGAACTATCCCGGAATGTTTCCTGACACGAAGGCTCATCTGATGGTTTTCAGGGATGGGATAACAATAGTCGTAAACGCTGTTGAAATAAAGGCTTTTCTGGCCAGATACAACAGGGAAAACATCTATGAGAACGTCTGGATCGGTGACACTTTCAAAGTAATCCTGGATAAGGACAACGTTCTTCCTGAAGTGGATAGAATGGAGGAGACGCAGACACTATTTGCCGGCAAGCCTTCTGAGGAAGAATTCCTTGGAACCTGCAATGAGTTCTTCTGGGTGCTTAAGACTTTTTCTGAATATGCTTTGCGCAAAGAACTGCCTGCAGCGATGTTCTATCTGAACGATCCGGTCCGCGGAATGTTGAATAAGATGATCCGCTGGCACATATACCTCAAGCAGGGAAAGCCTGTAGATATGGGTGTCTTGGACGCAAATATGGAAAAACTGCTGGAAGAAGAGATGTTTCTTCTTTACAAGAAAACCTATCCTACGGCAGAACCTGAACAGCTTTGGAAAGCGTTTGATTCGGCAGTTGAACTTTGGTACAGGACGGCTGTTTCGGTAGCGGGGAAATGCGGGTTTGCTTATCCTGAAGAAACCGAAAAGAAAATGTTAGACTTTATACAAAGCAATAGAAATGCGGAGTTATAAACATGGATAAATACATACAAGGCAATAAGGAAGCCTGGGAAGAGGCTTTTGACAAAAGAGACGAAACCTGGGGAGCTGATATAACAGAGCGCGTAAAGACTGAGGATTATCCTTTTTTCAACGAAGAGACGAAAACCATTCTGAAGGGTATGGATCTTGAAGGAAAAGCGGTCGGTCAGTTCTGTTGCAACAACGGAAGAGAACTCCTTTCTTTGGTGAAATGCGGAAAAGCCGCGAAAGGCGTAGGCTTTGATATTGCAGAAAACCAGGTGGCTTTTGCAAATGAGAAGGCGAAAGAACTTGACCTGCCGTGCGAGTTTGTGGCTAAAAACATCTATGATATCGATGACACCTTTAAGGAACAGTTTGATGTTGCTCTCATTACCATCGGAGCGCTTTGCTGGTTTGACGATCTCGACCGTTTCTTCTCCGTGGTCGCTAAAACAATGAAGCCAGGTGCAGTGATCCTGATAAATGAGCAGCATCCCTGCACGAGCATGCTCACAACTCCCGGTGAGGATCTCTATGATCCCGACCACAGGCTCGAGTGTCACTATTCTTATTTCGAGCACGAATGGACAGGGAACGGCGGGATGTATTACATGACTCAAAAGTGTTATGAATCCAAGACCTTCACTGATTATACGCACCCGATGTCAGATATCATTTCAGGTATGTGCAATAACGGTATCGTCGTTACCGGACTCAAGGAATATGAACATGACCTCAGCGGCGGTTTCACAGAACTTGATAACGTTGGTTTTCCGCTGTCTATGATCATTCAAGGTAAGAAAGAGGTAAGCAAATGATGTTGGTTCAAGGATCCGGCTGGAAAGCCTGTTTTGATGAAGAGCGTGATCTTTATACTGCAAGGACAAGCGTTCCCGGTGCGATCTATCTTCTTGAGATCAATAAGGAAACGTTTGAAAAGCTTCAGTCTGATGAATTTTCAGATGATGAGAAATATTGTTTGATCCACGATAACGGCAGAAGGCTCTACATGGATATTGATGACCGCTGCGGTCCGCCGTATACGGTCGTTTTGGATGACGATTACAAAACACTTTGCCCCTGGGCAGAGCTCCCTGAAAGCAAAACGGTAATGCCTGAGGCACTGACTGATGCTGCGGTTGAACTCTTTGCTTCAGAGGCAAATAACAGGGAACAGCGAAGAAAGAAACGCGAAGAGAGAAAAGATAAGGAAGAATAGATCCGTTTTGAACGGCGCAATGTAGTAAACTGTTATTGATAAAAGGAGGGGGTAAAAATGTCAGCTGCTGTATTTCCGATCGACTTCACTTTGCTTCAGCGTTTTGCGCCGGTTATTATCGCGTTTATAGTTTTTTACGTCATCTTTGAGCTGACCAGGATCCCTAAAAGGCTCAAAGAGAAGGCTGCTTTTGAGCATCTTTCGGGCAGAGCGGAGGGTACCGTTACGAACTATCGTAAAGAACGGATACTTCGCTATAGAAGTACTGATCCTGAACAAAATGACAGTTATGAATACCTGACCATCATCAGTTATCAGTTTGAAGTCAATGGTCAGGTCTATTACGGGGAAGGTGAGGGGAGCGGAGCCTTCTGGGAGAGGTATAAGCAGACGATCTGCTACGATCCGAACGACCCGGATGACAACTGCACTTTGTACTATCTGAACAGCAAGACCAAATCGCATTTCCTTAAGACGTTACTCTTCTTTATCGGAATGCTTGTGTTTTTATATATCGCCATAGTTGTTTTTGCAAAGCTCCGCAAATAGTGATGCAGGCTTCTTATTACACCTGTTCATGATTTACAGAACCGTAACAACATATTTAAGGTGTGCTTTTTTCTTTATTGTAAAATTCAAATATGGAAACTCTGAGAAAAATACGGAATTACTTTCTTTACTGCGGCATTGAGAAGGATGAATACAATGCCTTAAAAAAGGATGCGTATATTTCAAACTATAAAGTGTGGAGGATACTTCATTTCCTGATGGCTTCCGCGTTCGGCGGACTGCTTCTGGCTTCTTTTTTTGTTGCTCCGATGGCGGCAAACAGAAAATTCTATCTGACAGCGTTTGTTTATACCGCTATTGCCATTACGGTCTTTTTCTTTTTGGAAAAAGACTCCATCGTAGCCCAGTTTTTCATTTATCTTTCGATCTCGGTCCTGTTTGTTTTCGGATGCTTCCTGTCACAGAACAATCCCGGATATCCGGGCGTGACCTTCATAGTGTTCCTGATCGTAACGCCTATGTTCATGATCGACAAGCCGTTCTTCATGACGATCGAACTGTGCGGTGCGTCCATCGTGTACCTGATATGGATGCGCGGCGTTAAAACGCCTGAAATGTGGGAGGTCGATCTGCTGAACACCATTCCTTTTACGATAGTCGGATGCTATCTTAACGTAATAGCCAATTCAATCCGCATCAAGGAATTCGTCCTGACCAGGCAGATCAGGACCCAAAAGGATACCGACGAACTGACGGGGATCAGCAATAAAGGCGCTCTGACAAGGGAGATCAACGGATTCCTGGCTGACAGGAATACAGATAAGGGCACTATGCTCCTTTTAGACTGTGATCACTTCAAATCGATCAACGATACATACGGTCACGATGTAGGAGACAGCGTGATCCGCCAGATAGGGCAATTCTTGAGCGGCCTCGTAAATCCCGGCTTGATCGCAGGCCGTTTCGGCGGGGATGAGTTTGTGGTGTTCGTAAAGAATACGAATGATCCCGAAACTGCCGCAAAACTTGCAGAAGAGATCGCAAACGGCGTGTCTTCCGGAGTCAAGCTGCCGGACAAGGACAAGAAGGTAAGCGTAAGCATAGGCATTTCCTTCTATAACGGTCTGGCGAAAAACTATTCTGAGATATTCAACAGGTCCGACATGGCGATGTACAAGGCAAAAGCCGATCCGGATCACAGATACTGCATATTTGAAGAGAATTAGGAGCCTGATATGGAAGGATTTGGCGGATTCAGCGGAGAAGATCTTCTGCTTGGACTTTATAAGATACAGAAAGAAGCAGAAAAGGCCCCCTGGGCTCTGAAAGAACACGATCTTCCCAAGGGATATTGGAGAAGGGTGATAAATCCGGATGAGGGGGCGGAAGCTTTCTGCATTATAATCACCGACCGTTATGTGATCGGGGTGAAGACCGGAAGGGTCATATTCCTTGATAAGCAGACAAAGAAGAGGCTGAAGCCGATAATGGGATTTCATGATCTGGTGACAGGAGATGTCAAATCTGACGGGTCGGAAATGGTCGTCCTGGAACACGGCAAACACTTTCACGTAATATCCCTCGAGACCTTTGAAGTTGTCAAAAAGGTAACGCTCCCAAGGACTTATATGGCAACTGACGTGTATTGCACTTATTCTGATGACGGCAAGACTTTGACGGTCCCGGTCAATAAATACGATTACGATAAAAGGCAGTACATACACTGCAGATGCGAGTATGAGACCAAGGACTACACTTTGCTGAGCCAGACTGAGATTACCCGCGAAGAAGTGGATTATTGGTCTGATTCCAAGACTTAAGATATCTGTTGAGAATCCGGAAGACTTGAGGAGTTTTTAAAATGACTGATGACTGGCTTCCAAAAGAATACTCGGTTGGAGCTTTCGGCAAGATATTGAAAGATAAGCTTGGAATAGAGACCGGCGCTGTTACGATAATCAAGCGCAAGGACAGTTGGGCTGCAGTTGAGGAGAAAAGAAAAATAGTGAGATCAGTTCCGTACCTCAGCATTAAAGCAAGAGTTCCGGATTTTGAAAAGATCATATGTGATTACAGACCGCAGGGACTGGTAAATAAGGAATACCATGAAAAGATCCTTGCTCTTTGGCTTGAATATGTTTCCGGGAAATATGGGGATTATTCGGAATACTACGATCCTGAGATGTTTATAGGAGCGGAATGTTTCGATGACGAATGCTATGAGAGATTTGCCCGTGAGGAAAAACAGCTTGTTTTGCGGTATCTGATAAGCACCCTTGGAAAAGCGCCGGATAAGATCTATGCTTCAAGTGAACCCGGGATAAGTATTGTATACAGCACTTTTGATTATTTGAGTCTGAAACTGAAAATAGCATCAGTCAAAGACGGCGTTCGTAACGGAGTCACAGATCTTGCCAAAGATTATGTTGAGAAAAAATACGGTAAACTTGAATGCAGACTGAATGTCAGGATCTTTCATACGAGGTCGAAGGAATATGATTATTTTCTTACAAGAGAAGACTGAAGCTCTTGAATGCGCATGGCCATGAACGGACACGGAAAATACGGATATACCGTCATGAACAAAGAGCTTGAAGATTCCGTGTGGGATAAGATCTGCAACGGTTTCAAGTTCGTTCCTGATCATAAGGATGTTCCATACCCCTGGATAGAGCTTCCGGCGTCTTTCAAGATGTACCAGCTTGACTTTTCTGCTGTCGGAACGCATTGGGACCGCTTAATGAATTCCCTGTTTATCCGGTTGGGGAGCTCTGAACTCTATGCGCTTGATTGGCAGCATGACTGCTTTGTATTCCCGCCGCGTGATCATTGGAAACTCGTAAAAGAGTATCACGATGAAGAACGAAACTGTAATGTTTATTTCCCGCATTACTATCCTGACGGGGATTATTGCTTCTTTGTCGATCCTAAGTGGAAATACGGTATATTCGGGCATCCCTGGCTTATGCAGATCGCCGTGTTCGGAGAAGAACTGATCGGGTTTGTTGATATGCATGCAAAGATGCTTGGCTTGACACAGACTTCAGCTGCTGCCGCACCGGAATTGACGAATGAACAGAGGGCTAAGACCCTGATCGATGAGCTGGGATTTGATTTTGGTAAGATCAACAAAGAACGGGTCAGACAGTTGATAGAAATAGAGCTGTCTGAATATCAGGAAGGAAGTTCGGAATATATCCGCCTCCTTTGCGGGTATCTCTTCTGTTTAGGTGATAGATCGGATAGTGAGATTTTGAAGAAAGTTAAGCATAGCATCAGTTTTGACGTCGGATGCATGATAGATCAGGAATGGATCGACAGCCTTGAGAACGGCGGCATTCAGGATTCCAATGTGAGATCCAGAGAGATGCTGATCGCGGATTTTGTGCGTTACTATGCTGTAAAAGAATAAATGAATCTGTTATCCTCATATCGGAGTTTTCCGGATAGAGATGGAGGGGCCTATAAGCAATCTGGTTTCATATGTATGTCCAAGCTGCGGCGGACGCTTGGAGACTGATGACAGTCGTAAACTCATGGTTTGCAGATCATGTGGAAATGTTTATGACTATGACTATTTCTGCGCAGAAAACCTTCTTAATGCTGCTGATAAGGCGTTGGCGCACAAAAACTATTCTGCTGCCAAGGATATGTATATGTTCATGCTGGACAAAGAGCCGTCTAACGTGAAAGCGCTAAAGGGCCTGGTCCTTGCGAATAGCGGCGTTAACCGGCTTTATGATATTACCGATAAGATCAAGGACGGATCTTTTGTTATCTCTGCCTTTAATCTTGAGAAGTACAGGGATAAATGCGATCCTGAGGCGTCCCGGTTCATAGATAAAACGGACAGGATCATGGCCCTTTATAAAGATTATCTTGCCTTGAAAAAGTCATTGAAGAACCTTGAAAGAAAAGCTGCAGGTTCTGAGCCTGGGGACACGGATTACGGCGGGGGATTATTATATTATTCATCTGCAGGAACACTGAAGAAGATCGTCCTGTTTTCTTCAATAGCTGTTGTGATCTTCGGGATCGCTGCTTTTATGCTGGGATCCGATCCTTATGCTCCCGGCTGGCTGATATCCGCGATGGTCTTCGCAATGATCGTGACGTGCTTCTTTATCTTTGCCGCGCTGCTGGAACTTCTTGACCGCAAAAAGAAAGAAAAGAAACATGTTTTGTCTGAAACTGATGAGATCAACGCAAAGATAGAAGAGAAAAAGGTAGAAATGGATAAGATCTTAAATGAGATCAATGATGTCTTAAAAGAGATGAATACTTAAGGATAAAGAAATGGGCATATCTGAAAAGCAAATAGAATACGGTTCTGACAAAGCAGCTGACAATCAAAAAACTCTCAGAAAAGCCGGTAATATGAATTCCGGTTTTCGGGAGATGGCGGATAACGTCTTTGCACATCTTGAAGATGAGATATCCAAGAAGATCTTCGAGGCCAGGCGCTTGTACGCCTCTACGGGAGACCTGGGCTATATTACGGGACTTGAGTCAAAGTACAGAAATCTGAACAGCGACATGCAGGTATATGTTGAGAAACTTCAGAAAGGCTCACACTGCCTGATCTATGGTGCAGGTGTAGCAGGACATTATCTTGCCGGAAGATTTAAGCAGTTTGGAGTGAATGTTGATTGCTTCATTGATCAGGACGAGAGCAAAGGCCCTGTAGATAAAGAGACCGAGATCAAAGTGATCACCGAGAGAGAACTGTTGGAGAATAAGGCTCTTTATGTTGATAAGACTGTAGTTGTCTCTTATCCGGTCAAGCCTGTCGCTTATGAGGTCAGAAAGCGTCTTATCGAGGATATAGGAATAGACGAAAACAATATCCGCATGGGAATCTATGACTGGCGCAATAACCAGGGACAGTATTTCGATTATTTTGCGGCCGGAGACAATGAAGTCTTTGTAGACTGCGGCTGTTTTGACGGAGCTACCTGCTTTAACTTCGCAGGCTGGTGCGGCCATAAGGGTTTTGACCACATTTATGCATTTGAAGCCGATAAGAAGAATTATGAGAAATGCAGGGAAACACTAGCAACGCTCGGGAAATGCGATCTTTTCCCCTTTGGTACTGCTGATGCTGATAAGAAGGTCTATTTTGCCGCCGAGGCTTTTGAGACTTCCCGCATAATAAGCAGGGAAGAGGCAGAGAAGAGGAACTTCGAAGGCGTAGAGGAGATCGAGACAAGGGCACTTGATGACGTGCTTGAAGGAAAGAGGATCACTTTCATTAAGATGGATATTGAGGGCGCAGAGTACGAAGCGCTTCTCGGTGCGCGTAAACTCATTATGGAAAACCGCCCCAGAATGGCAATCTCCGTCTATCACAAGTTCGAGGACTTTGTCACATTGGCCGATCTCGTTCTCGGTATGCATCCTGATTATAAGATCGCATACAGGCACTACGGGTTTGATGATCTTGAGACGGTCATGTATGTGGAATAATAAAGTGATCTCATTAAACTAATACAAAGCATTCATTGGCCTCGGGTGACCATCCCGGGCTGTATTTATAATTAAATTTATTTGATTAAAATCGGCCTCCATGTTACGATTTGGGTGTAACTCTATTTGCTCTGGTTATTCTCTATTTTTCTGCGGATGAGAACTACGAGTTTAACGTATTTGATTTTTGTAATTGGGCACTAAATATCCGTTTCAACTGATTTGGTATTTTAAGGCTGTTTATGATGCGTTTATCGCACTGATTCTTTGAGCAGAAAGGAGATCGTAATGGCTAAGCTCGAAACAATCACTCCGGAGATAGACAATAGTCACTTAACTTGCCCGAACTGCAAGACCCCATATTCAGGAGTCAAATACTATACGGGTGTTGTTGAAAGTTCGATCAGCAGTAGCATCTCGTATAATCAGGTCCTGACAAAGACCAGGTATTCCAACATTAAACCCCATACGGGCGGGTTATGCCGTTGTTGTGAAAAGAAGAACAATATGTCATACATCCGGTTCGGGATAATCATTTCCGCCATCGCCGTTATCCTTATCGTTTTAGGTGCCCTGAACATCAAACCGATATCCGGATTTCAAAGCATTATTATGACAGTCGGCATCATAATGATCCTCATCGGTGGGTTTTATATCGTAAGCACGATCATAGATTTGGTAAAGGTCCGGACTGACGAACAGATATCCAGCGATTTCATTCAAACGATGAAAGCAAAGAATATGCTTAAACCCGGATTGACATATATGTCACCGTGGCTTGTATCTCAGCTGAAACCTGACGATATCAATGATCCCGGATTTGATCTCAGCAGTTTGCTGCGTTCTTCGAATCCCAATGTTTCAAAGGTTCCGCAGCCCCAGAAGACGTCTCCCCAAATCAACACCGTTACTAATGTACCCAAGGCTCCACAGACTTCTTCAAAAACTGATACCGTTTCCGAGGCAGCGAAAACAACAGCTGAAGATATACCGCAATCAGTAAAGTCCGTTTGGAACGAACTTAACGGCATGGGATTTACCGTCAGTATTGAAAAAATAAATGCTGCCGTTCAGGCGAAAAGGAATGAATTTGCGGCCAGAAGGATCGCATATTTCGGTTCTGATTTTGAACTCGCACTTGGAACGCTTGTGCTTAAAGAACTGCCTGATCCTTACGAGGGGTATGCAAAGGAAATAACAAATATCTTCGCCAAGCCTCTGAATAAGGACACGTACCAAAGCGAGCTCAGGAAGATCGGAGAAAAGATCGATCATAATCACAAACAGATCCTGGTAGTTAAGCGTGCAGAGGTCTTATGCCGGAAGTTGGCAGAATCAGGAAACAGAAATGCAGGCAACTTCTCCATAAGCACTATGGAGTATGCGTGGGCAGGCCTTGGCGGCTGGATGCCGTAATGAAGTGGCAAGCTGTAATTGCATTTAGAGGAGGTCCAGACTACGGGTATTGGTAATTTGATCTGTTTTCACCAGTATAAATGGCAAGCATCAGGATCAGTGTGTATAAAGAAATGCATTAAATGCGGAAAGCAGTCAGCTCTTTCCATGTCACCGCATGATTTTTACAAAGATAAATGTTCAACTGTGTGCAAAAAATGCGGGGTTGTCGCTGAAACAGAGCATCAGTATGAATATGTTGAGGGAAAGTGCCTCAGCAGATGTAAAGTGTGCGGAATAGAGATGAACGAAAAGCATTGCTTGAACGGCAGAACTGAAAACGGTGTTTGTGTTCTTGTTTGTGAAAGATGCGGGCTTAAGGTCGAAGGTCATATGTGGTGGGGTAGTAATCCTGTGTGGGCATATGACCCGAATGAGATACAACAGGAGAAACTATGCTTCTGTATGATTTGCGGAAAAAAGAATCCTGAAGGAAAGCATAATTGGAGAACTGTCACCGAAGGCGATTATACGAATATACGGATTTGTACTAATTGCGGAGAACGTGATGAATCAAAAAAGATAACTTTAAAAGAGAAAGCAGAAAAAGAGGCAGAAGCACAATCCCGATATAAAGAGGCTATGATCAACGCTGATTCGTTACATGAAATGCGTGCTCACGGGATTAAATGTTGATATGTTAAGGGAAAGCTGTATGGGTTCTGATGACAGAAAGCGCGAAAACCTAATTTGCAAAATGCTTGGCCACAAATGGACCGGCTGTAAATGTGACAGGTGCGGCAGTGTCCGTGATCAGGATCATAATTGGTATCATTGCGCTTGCCAGCGTTGCAACAAAATAAGAGATACGGGTCATGTTTGGAAAGGCGTTAATTGCCAGGCCTGCCTGAAAGTTGATCTTAAGAGGAAAGAATGCAATGAGCTCCAATGCTTACATAGTCAGTTTTCGAATGATCAGATAGAAGAATCCATAGCGCAAAAATGTATTGTCAGATGTACATACTGTGGCAGAATTGAATTTCGACAGCACAGCTTTGTTAAGAAAGAGAACAGCTGTTTTAAAACATGTGAAGTGTGCGGGTATTTAACCGAGCCCGAACACAGTTGGATAAGCACCGCTTGCGGCAAGAAGTGCAGCATTTGTGGTATTAGCATTGGAAATCATGATTTCCGGCTTGATCACAGTGAAGTGGTTTACGGAACAGGAAAGTGCGGCAACGTAAACAAAAATGACGATTATATCTGTAATTTCTGCAGAACCCCTGAAGCGTGCTTTAAGTATCCTGCCTCAATTGTCGAAATATATAAATGCTCGGTTTGTGGAGAAATCAAAGAGGCACGTCAATAGATTGGGATAGGTGAAAAATGATGACTAATAAAGAAGTATTGCAGATCGCTATGCGGCAGTCTGCAGAAGCTATGGGTTGCACCGTAGAGGATTTTCTTGCAGACGATAACAGAATCGTTCCTTTTAAGCTTGGGAAGAATGCCAAGAAGTACTACCAATTGCCCATAGGCTGCAATTTCATTTCTTATGGGAACAACATTGTCGCAGCTGCGACTGAAGAGACGAAAGCGGTAGTGGAAGAATACATTTCAAAGTTTAAGTTCTATCACTGCTTCGAAACGCCTAACATGCGCTGGCTAAATGAGCGCCTTGAACCTATGGGGCTGACCGTTTGCTTTATGGCTGAGTACTATCTTCCGGATCTTGGCAGGCTGACTGAACTGCCCTGTGACTATGAACTACGCACGCTGGAGAAAGACCGGTTTGACGATCTCTATTGCCCGGAGTGGCCCAATGCGCTGTGCAGTGACAGAAAACACCTGGACATGCTCGCCGTAGGAGCTTACGATGGCGGGAAACTTGTCGGTCTGGCCGGTTGTTCCGCCGATGCCGAGCAGATGTGGCAGATCGGAGTTGACGTCCTTCCTGAATACAGACGGAAGGGAATAGCCTCGGCGATAACCTCTAAACTTGCCCTGGAGATATTAAACCGTGGCAAAGTGCCTTTTTACTGCACGGCATGGTCGAACGTCAGATCACTCAGAAATGCCATTAAGAGCGCTTTGATACCCGCTTGGGTTGAAATGACGGTTAAGCCTGTTTCAGTTGTGGAAGAAATGAATGTGTAACCCTTTGCGAAGATTTATATTGACATATGTCAGGAATGAACTATCATTATTCTGACATATGTCAATTTAATGTTCGGAGGTAATCATGCCAAGGACCACTAAGTGCAGAAGGATCTGCAGTTTTCCTGATTACTACAGTTTTGTTCCCGAAGAAGCGGATAGAGATAAGATAGAGACTGTAATGCTGTCTCTTGATGAGTATGAAACCATCAGGCTTCTGGATCACGAAGGACTCAATCAGGAAGAGTGTGCTGCCAGAATGGGAGTAGCCAGGACGACTGTGACCGCGATGTACGAGTGCGCCAGAAAGAAGCTTGTCGGAGCCGTCGTTGAAGGCAAAAGGCTTCGGATCGCCGGCGGTAACATTGAAATTGACAGAGAAAGAAACGGGCTCAATGTGAGCCTTAAAACAAAAGGAGACAAGACAATGAGAGTAGCTGTAACTTACGATAACGGAAACGTGTTTGAACATTTTGGAAGGACTGAGCAGTTCAAGGTTTATGACATCGAGAACGGAAAGGTTGTAAACTCTCAGATCCTTGGTACTAATGGAGAAAGCTGCGGAGCGCTTGCAGGCATACTGAATGTTGCAAACGTGGATGCTCTGATCTGCGGAGGCATCGGCGGAGGAGCGGTCTATGCTTTGCAGGAAGCCGGTATAAAGCTTTATGCAGGCGCAAGCGGCAACACTGATGAAGCTGTCGAAGCACTGATAGCCGGAACGCTTGATGCAAACGGCGAGGCTAACTGCAGCCATCACGAGCATGAAGAAGGCAGTTCCTGCGGACATGGAAAATGCCACGGATAAAAACGTTATGAGGATAATCAATCTCATCGAGGATACAAAAGGAAGCTGCGGCTGTGCTTGTGCGCACGGACTCTCGTTTTACGTGGAGACCGAAAAGCACAAGCTGCTGCTGGATCTTGGTCCGTCGGCACAGACCATAAGTAATGCGGAGTCGTTAGGGATCGATCTGTCCGCAGTTGATACCGTTGTCTTAAGCCACGGACATTACGATCATTCAGGCGGGATAATCCCGTTTACCAAAGTCAATGATAAAGCTCTCATATACATGCAGGATTCTGTTGTCGGAGATTATTACGCTGATGACGGAGAAGAAGCCCGGCCGAGGTTACGTTGCATTGGAATTGACAAGGCCATTGCTTCACTGCCGCAGGTGAGATTCCTGCGTGGTGACAAGGTTATCGATGATGAACTGGAACTGTTTGTTATCCGCAGCAGAAGCCATGATCTTCCGTCAACGAATAAGAATCTTTTGGTTCGCGAAGGGGACGGTTATCAGAAAGATGATTTTGTACATGAGCATTTTCTTGTGATACGCCAGGATGGCAAGTCTATCCTTATGTCAGGCTGCGCTCACAATGGAATATTGAGCATTATCGATGCTTACATTGAGAAGTACGGTAAAGCGCCTGATCTGGTAGTCAGCGGTTTTCATCTGATGAAGAAAACGGATTACAGTGACAGCGAGATAGAGGAGATCAAATCCATTGCAAAGGAACTCAAGGATTATCCTACGAGATTTGTCACGTGCCATTGCACGGGCGTAACGGCATTTGACATAATGAAGGAGATAATGGGTGACTGTCTCGTGTACGTTCACTCCGGTGAAGAAGTAATCCCGGATTGATTTAAAATTTAATAAGAGGAATGTGATTTATGGCATTTAAAGTTAAAGAGTGTTCTGATACCGCGATAATAAAAGACCTGTTTGTTGAGTATTCTCACATCAAGGGAGCGGAAAGCTGCTTTGTTTCTTTTGATAAGGAATTGAACGATCTGGAAGGCTTTTATTCCGGCGGTGCGATATTGGCCGGATATGAGGAAGACAGACCCGTGGCATGCGTGGCCATCCGAAAGATAAGTGACTCTACCTGTGAAGGAAAGAGGTTGTTCATCAAGCCCGAATACAGAGGAAAAGGGTATGCCAGGATAATGATCAAGGCAATGACTGACAAGGCTTTTGAACTTGGATTTAAAGAGGTCGTTTTCACGACCAAACCTGAAGTCATGAGCGTGGGATACGGTCTGTATAAGCGGATGGGTTTTGAACAATTGTCAGAAGAGAACGGCGTCGTCTCCATGAGGATAGATCTCAGCAGAATGGTTTGATTTCCCTGGGATTTTGGGTGAGGTATAAAGATATGAAACGTCTTATTACCACAGAAAGATTAGAGATCAGACCTATAGAAAACGGCGACGTGGAAGCGATCCACTGCTATGCGGGAGATCCTTCGATCGATATGATGTTGTTTCTTCCCAATGAGACTGTTGAAGAGACAAAGAAGTTCGTGGAGTTTGCCGTGTCTGAATGGGCGAAAGAAGAGCCGGAAGACATGGAATTTGTGGTTCTCTTAAACGGAGAGATCATAGGCGGTGTCAATCTTGAGAAGTGCGGGGATGACCGGACTTATGAGATCGGCTGGACCATTCGCAAGGACATGCGGGGATCAGGATATGCTACTGAAGCGGCAAAAGCCCTCGTGGATTATGCTTTTGAGGAGTTGAATGCTAAAACTGTTCAGGCGCATTGTGACAGCAGGAATCAGGCTTCCGAGAAGGTCATGAGAAAGCTTGGCATGACTCTGGTTGATGATACGGGAACAAGACATTATCCCAAGACCGGTGTTTCTTCCGGTGAACTTCTTTATGCCATATTCTTACGATCACGATAAAGCAGTCGGAGTCCTTTCATATAAGCCTGAAGGAGCCGGCAAGTATTACATCGGTTGCTTGGCGGTAAAGAAAGAAGAACAGGGACGGGGAATAGGAACGGCCTTGATGAAATACTTTATGGCTGATCATCCGGATTGGAAAGAGATCACTTTAGTGACTCCTAAAGATAATGATGCCAATATCAGGTTCTATACCGGGCGCTTTGGATTTGATATAGTTGGAGAATCCTGAAATGAACAAGTATCCTGAATTGAGGTGAACGTATGATAAAAAGACTTACTGCAGCATTTCTATGCATAACTTTGATCTTTGGCCTGTCCGGATGCCAAAACAATTATCAGGATAAAGCTGAGATAGCAAAGCTTATGGCCTCATATACGCAGGCGCTTATCAGTTTTGACAAAGCCGCCCTTACTGATCTGACCGCCTGGGAAGACGACAGTTATTACCAAGAGCTCTACTGGGCGATGGATGAACAAGAACTCATCAAAACCAATGGTGAAAAGAATGGACGTTTCATATTTGCATATTATAAGCAGATAGCTTCTACCATCAGGGCTGAATATGATCCGGAAAAGATCAAAGTCAAAGGTGATACGGCTACATTGGAAAACGTGAGATTTACGATGGTATTCTGGGCTGATATCTGCAAAGGTGAGTACGAAGATGCCGAGAGTATGATCAAGCGGATCAATGAGGAAGAAACCAGAGAAACCTATAGAGATACGATCACATTCAAAAAAACAAATGGTAGCTGGAAGGTTGTCCGTGCAGACAGTTTGAAAGATATTAAGAGATTTATAAAGCGGACGCCGAAGTTAAAAACTTAAATGCTGACTAAGCCGTGGCTGATGCCGCGGCTTTTTTCTTTGTAACGAAATGGCATTAAATCCGTCTAACCGATAAAGGATTGTCAGAAAGGCGGATTATATGAGCCGTAGAAAACCCGGAAGATTGGGCTGGTATCTGATACTGGTTATACTGATCTCATTATTTTGCTTTGTCACTCTAGATGTCTGGCTTTTGCCTTGCTCGATCGCTTTCCATGAGACCGGAAAGATGACGGCAGGCTATTTTCTGTTTGCCGTAATAGGTTTGTTCTTTTCCACGCCGACACCGTTTCTTGCCGTGCTGACAATGTCGGTCTTCAAGGATAAGACAGGCGTTAAGAAGTTGTTTCGCGACATCTTCCATACGGAAGAAAAAACGAAAACGCTTCTGATCACAGGCGGATCCTGTGCGCTCATATTTATATACGCGTTGCTTTTCGGAACGCCCAATGGCTCACCCTGGTATATGTTCATTGCCGGCTTCCTTATCATGATACCTTTTGTCGGTATTGCCGAAGAGACGGGTTGGAGGGGAGTTCTCCAACCCGAACTTGAAAAAAGAATGCCGTTCCCATTCTCTGTAATACTGACTGCGTTGATATGGTTTGCTTGGCATTTCCCGGTATGGATCGACCCTACTTCCAATCATTACGGAGACAATATCATCGGATTCGGAATAACGATATTCATCTGGTCGTTTGCAGCGGCTGCCATTTACAAAGCAACAAAGAGCATCATCGCTTGCGCTCTGTATCATTCGTTTATCGATGCGGTCGGAGCCGTCTATGATTGGAACGAATTGTTTGATGCATTTCCCGGAAAGGTGTCTACCAACGTCTTCCGTGTCATCTGGCTTGGCAGCGCCCTAGCCTTGTGGTTTATCTCGGATAAATGCCAGGATAAACTGAAAAACACCTTCTGTAACTAGTTCCGCAGGTGAGCTTTGCTCACCGAGGACCTGTCCGTACGTTACAGAAGGTGTTTTTGTGTTTTTGGTGGAGCATACGGGATTTGAACCCGTGACCCCCACACTGCCAGTGTGATGCGCTCCCACTGCGCTAATGCCCCGTGCAGTAAACATTATACACGAATCTGATTGATTGGCTATATCTTTTTAAAGAGACTCTTTAGAGACCTTGCTTTGTGCTATAATTTTCTGCAATAAAGCTCTGTGGAGGTTTAACAGTATGAGTATCAAGACCGGCGAGATCATTTCAAAAAGCAATCCCGAACTTAAATCAAAGACGTTTACCATTGCCATGGACGGCGGCTACGAGGCCACGGTAATGACTTATGGCGCTGTTATCACGGAGCTCATCGTTCCCGATAAGGACGGCAAGCCCACCGACATCATGCTCGGATGCAAGGGCCTTGACGAGTATATGGGCAACGGCGCGAACCACGGTGCGGTCATAGGACGTTCTGCCAACAGGATCAAGGATGCTACTTTTGAGATCAACGGCGTCAAGTACCAGATCCCCAAGAACGAGGGCGAAAACAACCTCCATTCAGGCAATCCCGGTTATCAGAACGTTTTCTGGGACGGCAAAGCCATTACCGAGGACGAAGCTGACAGTTTGATCGCTGATTCCAAGATCGCGGGGATCCCCGGCTGCGTCGGCGGCGGAATCCTTTTCAGTTACGTAAGCCCTGACGGAGCTACAGGCTTCCCGGGCAACCTTGACACAAAGGTCCTTTACTGCTGGCTTGAGGACAAGACCTTCCTTATCCTCTACATAGGCAAGTCAGACAAGGATACGATCTTTGCGCCTACAAACCACGCATATTTCAACCTGCGCGGTGAAAACGCAGAAGGCACGGTCAATAACGACCTCATCATGATCAATTCCGACAAGATCACCATCAAGGACGACATGAACGTTCCTACGGGTGAGCTTAAGGATGTTGAGGGAACCGTTTTCGACTGCAGGGAATACCGTTTCATCTCCGACCTTAATGACAGCGACGACCACCAGATGGTCATCTCCAAGGGCATCGACCAGAACTTCTGCCTCAATACAAAGGCGGGAACGTTCTCATTTGCTGCTGCTGTTACCGCACCCGAGTCCGGTATCACGATGGAGTGCCTTACAGACCTCCCCGGAATCCAGATCTACGCAGGAAACAATCTGGGAAGCCCTCTCGATCAGAAGACGACTAAGGCTTACGGCCAGTATGACGCTATCTGCCTTGAAGCCCAGATGGTCCCTAATGCCGTAAACCTTTCCGGATTTGATTCACCGGTCATCAAGGCAGGAGAGACCTGCTATCACGCCTGCGGATACAGATTCGTATAATTTAGGGTTTTACAAGTACTCTCACAGGGGTATAATGCTTAGTTAATTATAGAAACTATAGAAAGAAGGACTGATTCTATGGAAAAGAAGAATCTCGATTGGTCGAACCTGACTTTCTCTTATCAGAAGACAGATAAGAGATTCGTCGCAAATTACACGAACGGCGCATGGGACGAAGGCGCTCTCATCGATGACGACATGATCGTCATGAGCGAGGATGCAGGCGTTCTCCAGTATGCCCAGACCGTTTTTGAAGGCCTTAAGGCTTATGAGACAGTAGACGGCAGGATCGTTACTTTCCGTCCTGACCTCAACGCTGACAGACTTCATGACTCTGCAGTCCGCCTTGAGATTCCACCGATTTCCAAGGAGTTGTTCCTCAGATCAGTTCAAGAGACAGTTGCAGGCAACGCAGCTTGGGTTCCTCCGTATGGTTCAGGAGCATCTCTGTATCTGAGACCTTACATCTTCGGTATTAACCCCGTTATCGGTGTTAAGCCTGCTGACGACTATCAGTACAGGATCTTCGCTACACCTGTAGGCCCTTATTTCAAGGGCGGCGCAAAGCCGATCGCAGTCAAGATCTCTGACTTTGACCGTGCAGCTCCGCACGGAACAGGTAACATCAAGGCAGGCCTCAACTATGCTATGTCCCTGCATGCAATCGTTACTGCACACAAGGAAGGCTTTGCCGAGAACATCTATCTCGATCCGGCTACACGCACAAAGATCGAGGAGACGGGCGGTGCTAACATCATCCTCACAGACGGTCAGGGAACACTCGTTGTACCTAAGTCCGATTCCATCCTGCCTTCCATCACCAGAAGGTCACTCGTTTATGTTGCAGAGCACTACTGCGGCATGAAGATCGAGGAGCGTGAGGTATACCTCGACGAGATCATGAGCGGCAAGTTCACAGAGGGCGGTCTCTGCGGTACAGCTGCCGTTATCTCGCCTCTCGGTTCCATCAACGATCACGGCAAGGAATTCAAGTTCGCTTCCGGCATGGAGGAGATGGGTCCTGTCATGACCAAGCTCAGAGAGACTCTCACAGGCATCCAGATGGGTACAGTTGAAGCACCTGAGGGCTGGATCATGGAGATCAAGGTCTGATCTGAATAAACATCAGTAATTTGAAGAGACTGAAGAGAAATCTTCAGTCTCTTTTATTATGACGCTTGACAGAAATAGACTATCACGATAGTATGGACTATAAGAATAGTCTGGAGGCGCAATATGCAGGAAAAACTTTTCGACAGTGAACTGAAGGTGATGGAGATCATCTGGGAGAAGGGTGCCATCTCTGCAAAAGAGATAAGCCTTATCGCGGCGGATTCCATCGGATGGAACAAGAATACGACCTATACGGTAATAAAGAAGCTTGAAGCAAAAGGCTTTATCAGACGTGATGAGCCTGGCTTCATCTGTACGCCTCTGGTATCTCAGGAGGAGATGCAGAAGAAAGAAGCTTCAACTCTTTTGAATAAGGTTTTCGGGGGCTCCAGGAAGGCTCTGTTCTCAGCGCTTTTGGAAGACGAGAAGCTTTCGGATAAAGAGATCAAAGAACTTAAGGACCTCATTGATAAAAGGTAAACACCATGATCGGCTGGATCTGTTACTGGGTTATCAATATGAGTATCGTAGCTTCATTTATGGGGCTTATAGTCTTGCTCATAAAAAAGATAAGGTTCATTCCTCACAGAGTGTCAGTATTCCTGTGGATAATACCGTTTCTTCGCATGGTAGTTCCGGTCGGTATCAACAGCCCTTACAGCCTGATGTCTCTTGTATCTAAGCTTACGACAAAAACAGTAATAGTTTATCAGCCTTCAGATGACCTTGCATTTTCCGTGAGCAATACGATAAGAGCAGCTGAAAGTTATTCACCGATCACATATAAAGCTGATTTTCTGGAAACCGTGTTTAATGTAACCGGTTTTATCTGGATAGTAGGAGCGCTTGCACTGATAATTGCATTGACGATCCTCTATTTATCTACGAAGAGGGCAGTAGCTGATGCTGATAAAATTGAATCAAACATATTCTTGTCCGGCAAGGTCGACAGTCCTGCAGTTTACGGTATTTTCAGGCCGATGATAGTGATACCTGAATCTTATAAAGAGAAAGAACTTGAATACATAATCAGGCATGAGAAGACACACATAAAGCGGCTTGATAACCTTTGGAGGATCATCGGATTCATAACCGCGGCAATACACTGGTTCAATCCGCTGTCATGGGTATTTCTCAAAGCATTCCTGACTGATCTCGAACTTGCCTGTGACGAGATGGCAGTTGCGGGATATGAGAAAGAAGAGAGAAAAGAATATGCAAGAACGCTCCTTGAATGCTCGCAGAGCAAGAGCATGCTCGTGTCTGCGTTCGGCGGAGCAAAAGTCAGAACAAGGATAGAGAATGTACTGTCTTATAAGAAGATGACCGCTTTCTCTGCTATAGGTTTTACGTTACTGGTACTGGTGATCATCTTTACATTGATCACTAACGCGGGATAGAAAGGAGAATATCCATGAAATTCATTTCAATTGTTTTAGCAGCATCGATGATGCTGTCTGCTACAGCATGCAGTGTCTCAAAAGGTGAGACAGAGTTAACTTCCGGTTCTTCTTACAGCAGTGAGATCAAGTCCGAGGTTGAAAGATTAAGGGAGAAATATCCTGAGTATTTTGAGTTGTCGGCATTTAAAGGCATCGAGATATATGTCTGGGAGATGGCCGAGGGTTCATATCACTGCGGCCTTATGAGCGGAACAAACCGCAACAAGACCGAAGAAGAGATCTGGGATCTGGCGAAAAAACCGCTTACGATTGAAGAGGCAAAACTGATACTTAATGAACTCAAAATTGACAAGGAATACTGGATCATCATTCCTGTGGTTCAGCCGATATCAAGCTACCGTTATGAGATCGACGATGCCTACAGGGAAAAGGTCAGGAAGCTTTTTGGCTGATCTTATTATCTTTTCTTTTGAAGGCTTCTGATATCTTATTGAATGTGAACGAAAGCAGCACGGTAACCGTGAAAGACAGTAAGACAAACAGATACGGTGAAGACTGTAGATTGAGATAAGAAAAGATCAGGAAAGGTAATCCCTGGAACATGAGCATCGGAAAAGCAAGCGTTCCGAAGAAGTCCAATACTTTGCTCTTAATGCTGATCTTTACGGTAATCAAAAGAACTGCAATAGTAAAGCAGATCATCCACAGCTCATGTATCAGGTAATGCATGTCTCTGAATACCCTGGAAAACGAAGTGATAACATAGACTGCCAGGCAAATAATGCAAGTGACCATATAGCGGAGGTTCGAACTTAAGAAAGCCTCCGCTTTTTCCTTGAATATCGAATACCATGCGCCTAAGCAGAAGATGATCACGGTGTCGTAGAACCATCTTTCGCGGTTGCCGGGTGAGCACATCAGCAGCATGAATATGATGGAAAACAAGGTCAGGATAAGGGCTCCAAAGGTTAATGCTTCACGTCCTGTGTGTACTTTGTGCGAAATGAAGAAAGAAAGGCAGAACAATACATAAAGAGAAAGCATTACAAAAATGTACCAACCATAGTTGCCGAGGCTTTCCCATCCGGTGAATGACAGGATGAGAGTCTTCTTATCCGGAATGTCCTTTATGATCATTCTTACGGCAAGGTAGATGACAGTTGCGATCTCATATTTGATGAGCAAAGGTAGAAATCTCTTCAGCGGGATCTTTTTCAGATAATCAGTTCCTTTCTTTTGAAGAGACTGCATCATGCCGAATCCCGAATAGAAAAGAAACATAGCTACTACAGCCTGGTCGAGATGCACCTTGACTGCCAGGTAAGGATAATCCAGAGCATAATAAGAATCGAAGCACATTACAACATGTCCCAGGAATATGAGGATAACAAATATGCCTTCGACCGAGCGGGATTGTTCTTTGGATATATAGCCGTCTTTCCAGCCGTCTTTGGGACGGATGGAAGATGAAAATATGACTATCAATAAAACAAATATGAGTATAAGGATCATGGGCATATATTATCACGAAAGCAAATGGTGTTGCTTAATTCGGCTAAACTCCATTTTAACTTGATAACCTTCCCAACGAGTGATAGCATTTGCGGGTATTTAATGTTCGCATTCGAGGAAGAGGTTAATGGGCTTTTTATACGAGACGCATCTTCATACTTGTGAAGCCAGCAAGTGCGGAAAACTGCACGGCGAAGAATACATCCCCTACATGATGGAGAAGGGATACAGCGGAATGGTCGTTACCGATCATTTCTTTAACGGCAACACTTGTGTGCCCGCCGACCTTTCATGGAAGGAAAGAGTGGAGATATACTGCAGCGGATATGAAAGAGCCTTAAAGGCTGCTGAAGGCAAGGATTTTAACGTCATGTTCGGCGTAGAGATCAATTTCAACAAAGACGAGTATCTGCTTTACGGTATCGATAAGAAGTGGCTCCTTGACAACGAAGGCATCATGAAAATGACCAGGCTAGAGCTTTATGAAGCTGTCCATAAGGCAGGCGGCATCATGATACAGGCTCATCCTTTCAGGGAAAGGGATTACTTAAGCGACATCAAGCTCGCGCCTGCTGCCGCGGTGGACGGTATCGAAGTCTATAATGCGGCCAACAGCGCGAACATGAATGCTCTTGGTTTTGAATACTGCACCAAATTGGATCTGCCCATGACCGCAGGTTCAGATATACATTTTTTCCATGACAAAGAAATGGGCGGAATGCTTTTTGAAAAGAAGATCGGTTCTATTGGCGAATTTGCTGCTGCCGTAACAGAAAGGAAGGGAATACCTGTTTCCGTCGCTCCTGACGGAACTGTCACTCCGGTCGCTGATATGCCGGAACAGACTGTATCCACGGAACTTCCGACGTTAGAGGTGCTTTATCCGGAAGGCCGGTAAATAACAGTTTTTATTGATGTTTTTCATAATCGCAATAAACCTATTGACTCAGTAGGTAAATAGTGATAATTTTATCCCAATCAAACAGGAGGTAAGTGTATGAAGACTTTCACAACTAAAACTTTGATGTGTATGTGCTGTAAGACCTGTCTCCCGTGTATGGCCTGCGTGACTTGTCACGCATAACAAAAGAAAGATTCAAGTAATTACGCGGGAGTTCTTCGGAATTCCCGTTTTTTATTGGAAAGGATTTATTTATGAGCATTAATGAAAAGAACAAAAAGAACTTGAGGAAGATAGCCTATGCAGGCGTGCTTGCAGCACTGACGTTCGTCGGGACCGAGCTTCACATACCGACAGCGATCGGACACATCAATCTCGGAGACCTCGTAATACTTGTCAGTGCATATATTCTCGGACCGTTTGCGTTTATTCCTGCAGCTATAGGTTCAACTCTCGCTGATCTTCTCGCAGGCTATCCCCAGTATGCGGCCGCTACTTTTCTGATCAAGGGGATAATGGGATTTGTTGCAGGATTACTGCTTAAGAGGGACAAAGAAGGAAAGGTGTCGCTCGGCAGAAAGCTTTCGGCTTCGTTCGTCGCGGAAGTCATCATGATCGCCGGATATTTTGCATTTGAATCATTACCGTTTATGTATGGTGTTGCCGCGGCGCTTGGATCAGTTATCCCCAACGGCATTCAGGCCAGCGCCGCCATAGTCGGAGCTGTTCCTCTCATGTATCTAAAGCCCTTTGCCAAAGTCCGGACTTCAATACAGCGTGTTTGAAAAAAGCTTTTCCTCAAAAATGAAGATGTTGCTTCAGGCGCGCCTTCCATGAAGAACGGGAAAGATTGCGACTTACTAAAATGGCAAAAAGACGTTTTTCGTAAGTCAAAGAGCAGCGGATCAGATTGTTGGTTTCACATCTGCCTTTAGCACTGCGTAACTGTACAGACCGATGCCTTTTGGGGTGTTTGGGTGAAGCGAATCCTGCATGTATTCATCTTCGCCGCTTTCTTTTAAAACTGAATAGATGACAGGGTTTGGGTCTATACAGGTGCAGCCGTTTTCAGGACACCATTCCATAAGAGCTTTGCGGAACTGTTCGCCGCGTTCTTCATACGGCTTTGCTTTTTTGGCAAGGGCCCAGGGAGCAATGAAATAGATCTTCGCGCCGGGTGTAATGCGGCGTATGCTGTCTGCTAATCTGCTGATCTTTTCCGTGTATTCGGCAGGCGCTTTGGCAGCGATATCTATATCCGGTCGTACAACATCGTTGATCCCGATCGCAACGACATAAATGTCTGAAGAGGGGATCTCGTCTGACTTCTCTATCAGGTGACTGACCATCCATCCGCCGCGGGAAAGATTTGAAATATCTCCTTTGATATATGGGACCAAAGGCTGATACCAGGGAATACCTTCGGTCTCGGTTCCCGCCGTGATGCTGTCGCCAAGGAAACAGAATGACTTTCCGCTCTGCATATCCTTGTACAGTCCGCTTTCTTTGAGCTCCTGCGTCATGCCTCCATAGATGGGGTACTTAACATGAGTCAGCTCGTAGCGTTCATAAGCGGGAGGGATGATCAGAAGCGAGAGTGCAAAAACAACAAGCAAGACCAAAGCGGCCGATAAAACGACAATAGTCTTACGGGATTTGGTCTTGCCTGCCGGATTGATCATATTGACCGGTGTGATTACAACAGGTGTGCTCTTAAGTCTTCTCCTGAGAGAGGTGAGAGGAGTGCGGGAGCGATGTCGAAAACGCTCTTGCAGCCGAAGTCGCCCTTCTGTGAGAGACGGTAGATCGCTCTTGCGTAAGCGGTGAGAACGGAACCTGTGAACTCAGGGTTGGAATCAAGCTTGAGAGAATACTCGATAACGTGCTTGTTGCTGCCGGTTGTACCAGTTCTGAATACGAAACCGCCGTGGTTCATTCCGGAGTGGTTGGCTTTGAACTCTTCCTCGGAGATGAAGTGTACGGTCGTATCGTAATCAGCGAAGTAGTTGGGCATCTCCTTGATGGTCTTCTCGATGAGAGCCTTGTCTGCGCCGTCCTCTGCAACAACGAAGCACTCTCTTGTATGCTTCTGACGTGTTGTGAGCTCGGGATTTGAGCCCGAACGGACAGCCTCGAGAGCAGCTTCAACGGGGATCGTGTACTGCTTGCCGTTCTTTACGCCGGGAATCCTTCTGATTGCATCGGAGTGGCCCTGTGATACGCCTTTGCCCCAGAAAGTGTAATCCTTTCCGTCAGGAAGGATGCAGTTGCCGTAAAGACGTGCGAGGGAGAACATGCCGGGATCCCAGCCGCAGGATATGAGAGCGGTGTTGCTGCCGGATTTAGCAGCAGCGTCAACGTTTGCGAAATGCTCGGGGATCTTAGCGTGTGTATCGAAGCTGTCAACGCAGTTGAAGAGCTTTGCGATAGCAGGAGTCTGCTCAGGCAGATCTGTAGCGGAGCCGCCGCAGATGATCATGACATCGATCTTGTCCTTGTAGGATTCGATGTCGGAAGCGGATG
>JAEEGJ010002956.1_pt1 | contig 72413 bp, 53 predicted proteins | sample 8958761 | NCBI WGS metagenome assembly JAEEGJ01 (sample SAMN16246546, study PRJNA631951) | gut metagenome | biome: gut microbiome; feature: rumen; material: RS-attached | host: Bos | place: Iran: Karaj | collected 2018-10 | reverse complement strand
CTGTTATTACCGCTACTATGATCAACGGAGAATTGGACGGATGGATAACAAAGCATAGAATTAGCTATCGGATGGCAAGTTGATAGGAACTTTTCAACCGTACAGGTCGAATTTTTTTTTCGGTAATTTTATTTTGGTAATTTGATAATTATGACTATCTTTGCAAGCTGATTATTAACTTATCATTATAAAAAAATTACAATGCTTATGAACAAATTTTTACGCTTATCGTTCGTAGCTCTATTGAGCTTCGTTTACGGCAATCTGTTTGCCGATGTTATTACTTTTACGCCGGGAGAGTTCGAGGCAGTCACTTCATCTGACTATTCTCTGACGAAAAACGGGGTGACGCTGTCAGTAACAGCCAGCACGGTGACAGCCGATCAATTCCGTATCTTCAAGGGTCAGACTGCTACCATTACCTCTACGGGTGAAAAAATTACATTGGTAGAGTTTACTTGCACCGCCAACGGCGATGAGAAGTATGGACCTGGTAATCTGGAAGCTACAGATTCTGATATCAATTCTACTGAGCTTGCTGAAAATGCTGGACCTCACTATTGGTGGACTGGCTCGGTGTCAGAGTTGAAGATTGCGGCTGTTGAGAATCAGGTGAGAGCCTCAAAGATTATGGTCTATACGGGCAAGGATGGCGAGGAAGCATTAAAAGAACTGTGGGTCAACGAAATTGGTTTTGTCTATGCTATTTTGTTCGTAGACAAAGGAATAGGTGATTTTACCATTGAGAATGTAAAGCTGGGTGAGGGTCTTTCCTACGTATGGAAGGAAGATAGCCAGTATGGAATGAAAGCTTCTGCCTACAATAAGAAGAACATTGAGTCGGAGAGCTGGCTTATTTCTCCTGTGATCGACCTTACAGGCATTAAGATGCCTTCGGCAGGCTTTACCCAAGCCATCAACAAGTACTTTGGTGACGTTACGCAGGAAGCTACCGTTTGGTTGCGTGAGGTTGGCGGAGAGTGGAAACAGGTACAGGTAACTTATCCCGCCATCCCTGAAGGCAAGTCTTTCTCTGATTTAACAGCAATGGATGCTTATTTCGAGTTCTCTCTGGAAGGCTATGAGGACAAGAAGATTCAGATAGGTTTCAAGTACACCAGTACCAACGAACATGCTGGCACATGGGAAATCTTTGACTTCAGCGTGATAGGTCTCGGCGGCACTTTTGATCCTTCTGGTGACGATGATCCTGTTCAGACCGAGGTCAAGAGCGTAGCTGAGGCACTGACCATTATCGATGGTTTGGAAGATGGTAAGACTACCTCAGAAGAGTATGAGGTGAAAGGTTTCGTAGTGGGTGATCCCGACTTCCAGCGCAAGGCCGATGGAACGCTGTATGGTAATGTGAATCTGGATATTGCCGATGAAAAAGGCGGTACTTCCAAACTTACTATCTATCGTGCCAAGAGCTTTAATAACCAGCTGTTTACTGAGGAAACCATCTCGCTGATTAAGGATGGTGACGAAGTGGTGTTCAAGGGCAAGTTACAGAAATATGTGAAGGATGGCAATGTGACACCTGAGCTCGCTCAAGGTGGCTACCTGATTTCTGTGAACGGAAATACGGGTGTCGTTGATATAGTCAAGAACGCCCAGGCTCCTTCTCAGCGTTACAATCTTGCTGGTCAGCGTGTCGATGCTAACTATCGTGGTATGGTGATGGTGAAAGGACGCAAGTTCTATCAGAAGTAATTCCATCATCCTTGAGAAGTATTCTCAATACCATCAATCAGTATTCTCGTTACGTTTGAACCGTACTCACATGCCGAGTGAACCGCGTTCACATGCCGAGTGAACCGTGTTCACTTGCCGAGTGAACAGCACTCACTTGCCGAGTGAACAGCACTTACATGCCGAGTGAACAGCACTCACATGCCGAGTGAATCGTAACTTCAAGGCAATTGAACCGTAACTTCAAGGCAATTGAACCGTAACTTCTCTACGTTTAAAACGTAACCTCTCCCCTACCCTTTTTGGGGATTCGATAAAAAGCTCCCTGTGGAACAACCTCCCGCAGGGAGTTTTTTTGATAGTTGCCGCTATAGATTTCCAAAACGACTGTCTCCACTCATCAGTAAGCTCAAATGATTAGGTTTTATAAACAGCTTAGGCATAGCAAAGTGTTAATTAATAGGAATAGTTCTATTTTTGAGGTAAAATTATTGGCTAATCATAGAAATATGACTATCTTTGCAAAATTAAACCGCTAAAAGGAAATCAGAGAATTACATCATAAGCATTATGGAAAAGATCATCATGATCATTATAAAGTCTAAGGACTATTTTGATGCCTATTCAGACAACTGCGAAGGTATTAATGCGGCTGGCGCTGATGTTGAGGCTGTGAAGCAAAATACCTATCGAGCTATTGAGGGTATAAAACGCAATCTTCCTGAAAAACAATGGCCCAAGCAGATTAAGGAAGATTTCGAGATTGAATGGAAATTTGATGTTCCCAGCTTCTTGAAATACTACAGTACCTTTATGACATTAGCAGGAATGGAGAAGATCACGGGCATACATCAAAAGCAGCTTTCCAATTATCTCAACCGCCGCTCAGTACCCAGACAGAAGCAGGCTGAACGCATTATTACCGGCATTCATCAGTTTGCCCGTGAGTTGTTGAGCATCACGCTCAGATAAGTGTAACTGATAGCAAAAGAACTGAAGACTATGGCAAAGAAAGAGGGTAAGGAACTGACCCCGATGATGAAACAGTTCTTCGATCTGAAGGCAAAACACCCCGATGCAGTATTGTTGTTCCGATGCGGCGACTTCTACGAGACCTATTGTGAAGATGCTGTAACGGCAGCAGCCATCTTGGGCATCACCTTGACACACAGGAACAACGGTGCTGGCGTAAGAGGTGACGAGATGGCTGGTTTCCCACATCATGCACTCGATACGTATCTGCCAAAGCTGATACGTGCGGGCAAACGTGTGGCGATATGTGACCAGTTGGAAGACCCCAAGCTGACAAAGAAACTAGTGAAGCGAGGTATTACTGAACTGGTGACTCCTGGAGTGGCTATGAGCGACACCGTGCTGAACTACAAGGAAAACAATTTCCTTTCTGCCGTTCATTTCGGAAAGTCAGCCTGCGGCGTGGCTTTCCTTGATATTTCCACAGGTGAATTCCTTACGGGTGAAGGCACTTACGACTATGTGGAAAAGCTGATGGGAAACCTGCAACCCAAGGAGGTGCTGATAGACCGTGCACGGAAGAAGGATTTTGAGAAGTTTTTCGGTACAAAGCTCCTTACATTCGAGATGGACGACTGGGTGTTTACTGAACAGACATCCATGCAGAAGCTGTTGCGGCACTTCCATGTAAAGAGCATGAAGGGCTTCGGCGTAGATCACCTGAAGAGCGGAATGGTGGCTGCTGGTGCCATCCTGCAGTACCTGGAAATGACGCAGCACACACAAATTGGCCATATTACCGCCCTGCAACGAATAGAAGAAGAGAAATACGTACGTCTGGACAAGTTTACCATCCGCAGCTTAGAGTTGATCCAGCCTATGCAGGAAGACGGTAAGAGCCTGCTGGATGTGATAGACAAAACGGTGAGTCCTATGGGTGGAAGATTGCTGCGCCGTTGGGTGGTATTTCCATTGAAAGATGAGCGTCCCATCAATGAACGGCTTGACATTGTGGAGTATTACTATCGTGAACCCGATTTCCGTCAATGTGTTGATGAGCAGCTGCACCGTATGGGCGATCTGGAACGTATTATTTCGAAGGTGGCTGTAGGACGTGTATCACCTCGGGAAGTAGTGCAGCTGAAGGTAGCATTACAAGCCCTGCAACCCATCAAGACCGCCTGTCTCTATGCCAATAACGAGGCGCTGAAGAGGGTAGGGGAGCGACTCAATCTGTGCGAATCATTAAGAGACCGAATAGCCAAGGAAATAGAGAACGATCCGCCGTTGCTGGTGGCTAAAGGCGGGGTGATTCGCAGCGGTGTCAACGAGGAGTTGGACGAACTGAGACGTATAGCTTACAGCGGAAAGGACTATCTGCTGCAGATACAGCAGCGTGAAGCAGAACTGACGGGCATTCAAAGCCTGAAGATAGGTTATAACAATGTGTTCGGATACTATCTGGAAGTACGTAATACCTATAAGGATAAAGTGCCGCAGGAATGGGTAAGAAAGCAGACTTTGGCTCAGGCTGAACGATATATTACCCAGGAACTGAAGGAGTATGAGGAGAAGATCCTTGGTGCTGAGGACAAGATATTGTCGTTGGAGGGCAGGCTCTTTACTGAATTGGTGCTCGACATGCAGGACTTCATTCCGCAGATACAGATCAATGCCACGCTGCTAGCACAGTTGGACTGTCTGCTGGCATTTGCCAAGACGGCTGAGGAAAACCGATATGTACGCCCTGTGATTGACTCTACAGAAGTGCTGGATATCAAGCAGGGTCGACACCCTGTGATAGAACAGGAATTGCCTATCGGCGAACCTTACGTACCTAATGATATACTGCTGGACAATGACCGTCAGCAAATCATGATCATCACAGGTCCTAACATGGCAGGTAAATCGGCTCTGCTGCGCCAGACAGCCTTGATCGTACTACTTGCCCAGATAGGCTGCTTCGTGCCCGCAGAGAGCGCTAAAATAGGGCTGGTAGACAAGATTTTCACCAGGGTAGGGGCTTCGGACAATATTTCACTGGGAGAATCAACCTTCATGGTCGAGATGACAGAGGCTGCCAACATTCTGAACAACGTCAGCTCTCGCTCCCTTGTACTGTTTGATGAGCTGGGTCGTGGTACGAGTACCTATGATGGCATTTCAATAGCGTGGGCCATTGTGGAATACCTGCATGAGAATTCTAAGGCTCATGCCCGTACACTCTTTGCCACTCACTACCACGAGCTGAATGAGATGGAGAAGAACTTCTCACGTATCAAGAACTATAATGTAAGTGTGAAGGAGGTGGAAGGCAAGGTGATCTTCCTGCGAAAGCTGGAGCGTGGCGGTAGTGAACACTCCTTTGGTATACATGTGGCAGAGATAGCCGGAATGCCGCGCTCTATTGTGAAACGTGCCAATGTGATACTGAAACAGTTGGAGGCAGACAATTCGCAAGTAGGTACTGTTGGGAAGCCTACAGCAGAAATAGCTGCTTCAAGAGAGGGTATGCAACTCAGTTTCTTCCAGCTTGACGATCCTGTACTTTGTCAGGTTCGTGATGAAATATTAGGCCTCGACGTCAACAATCTAACGCCGCTGGAAGCCCTGAATAAACTGAATGACATTAAGAAAATAGTCTCAGGAAAATAGGGAATAGTCACGTAACGGATGAGTGTAGAACTGAGATTCAGCATAGCATTCTAAAAACAATCGGGGGAACCTTGCGGCTCTCCCGATTGCTTTTGAAGCTCGATACTTCAGACGTTTGTTGTTTGTTAATGCAAAGCTTCAGATGTTTGTTGTTTGTTAGTGCAAAGCTTCAGACGTTTGTTGTTTGTTAGTGAAAGCTTCAGATGCTTGTTGTTTAAAGTCCTTTGTTGCGAAGGGTAGTTCCCAGTAGCAGCATATAGGTATCGAACTGCTTTCCTGTGAGTACGCGCTGCATCTGATGTGCGTCTTTTCTTACTGCCTGGTGAACCAGGTGGCGGCGTTCAAAGCGTCTTGCGGTAGCTGCTTCCTGCATGTCATTGTTGAAGCTCTGCTGAATGGCTTCTACGGCATTCATCTGCTCTTCTGTCAGATCGAGTTTTGCTGCCAGACGGCGAACATCGAAGCTCATGTCATACCTTTCGGTGTTGTCAACTACTCTTTGAAATTTTTCTGTCTTGGCGTAACCTGTTGTTAACGTCATCAAAGCTACCAGTGTTAAAGCAATCTTTTTCATTGTTCTGTTCTTTTTTTGTTATTGTTATCCTGAATTGTTTTGTTTGTTATCCTGAATTGTTTTGTTGTTATCCTGAAACATGTTTGTTATCCTGTTTCTGCTTCTTTGACGCAACAAAAAGACAAAGGTTTAATAGGCTATCGCATTTTTTTTTTGCAACAGCCTATTATTAAAGAGGTTATATAAGGGGGACTATTTGACAGGCAAAATCAGCAGGAAACGGGCGCCTTTGTTGTAGGATTCGTCAAGCACGAGGTCGCCACCGAGTTTCTGTGCCATTTTTCGGCTGACGGTGAGTCCAAGACCCATGCCTTGCTCGAATTCATCTTCCTTGATGAAATGCTTGAAAATCTGCTTGCGCATCTCAGGTTTGATGCCTCGCCCGGTATCGGTTACACTGATTTCAACCCTTTCCTCATTGTCTGTAGAACGGCAACCAAGGGTGATGGAACCCTTGTTGGTGAACTTGATGGCGTTCTGTATCAGGTGGTCTACTATCTTTACAACGGCCTCCTGATTGGTATTGATGATGAAGTGGTTGGTAACCTGGGTATGATAGATCAGTTCCACAAACGAACCGACCATGCTACGATAGCTATAGATGAGTTCCGAGAGGATAGTGTTGCATTGCATCGGCTCTTTCTTGGCGTAGTAGAAGGAACTTTCCTTCTCGGAAAGTAAGAGCATATTGTCGACGATGTTGGTGATGTCTTTCGTGCTGTCCTTGACTCGCAGAATCAGGTCTTCGCGCTCTTCTTCTGTTATCTGGGAATCTGGCGAATTGAGTATCTCGTTGAAGCCGTTGATGACATTGAGTGGCGTGCGTATTTCGTGGCTTACCTGGCGTACGAACTCTGTCTTCATCCTGTCTGATTCCTCAGACATGTGGAGCGCTGTCTTAAGAGCCTCATTGTAGTTGATGAGTTGTTTGCGCAGCTTCCTGAAGCGCATAATCCAGAATACCAGTATGATAATGGTGATAAAAGCGAGCACGATGATGACGATTGACATGAGTTGCATACGCTTCGATGTCTCATGTTGCAGTTCGTACATGTTCAGCTGGGCATTGATTTCGTTGATGTTGTTGAACAGCATATCGGAGTTCAGCGAATCGCGCATATTGCGTCTTTTCTGCAACATGTCGATGACCTCTTTCATGTTGCCTTGCATCTCATAGATCTTGGCTCGCAGGTCGAACTCCATGGTGTTGTTGATTTCGTTCTTGGCATGGGCTTCTGATGTCATTTTCAGCGCCTCCTTGTAATTGCCGTCGACCGCTTTCTTCATGAGTTGCAGGGTATAGAGCCCATAGTTGCCGTATATCTCCTGTTGCTGTTTACGGAAGTCCTGATAGTCGTTGTAGGCACTGTTGAAACCCTGCTTGTCGCCTTGATAGAAGGAGATGCCTGCCTTAACGAAATAGTGGAACTGAAGGTAATTCGGTTCATGATCAGCGATATTCCTGAGTTTCTCGTTCCAACTAGCTGCCTCGTCTGGATGAACGAACATTTGTAGATAGGCCAGGCGGGAATAGACATTGGCGAGCATGAGCCGATCGGAGGGCTTAATGTGCTTCAGGGCTTCTAAGTAGTAGTGTTCAGCCATACGGATGTTGCCCCTGTTTTCATAGATGTTGCCCAGGGCTGTGTGTACTTTCTCGTATTGGCTGATATTATGGCTTTTCATGTCGCTCATCATGGCGTTGGCCTCCTTGATGGCTTCGTATACTTTGCCGTGCTCGCTTTTGTAGAGAGCCTGATTGAGCAGTATGTCGTAGTAGTTGCTGTAGTCTTTTTGTTCCAGATAGTGTGCTCTTATACGGTTGGACAACTCAAAGAATTGCTTTTCCTTATTGGGTGCTTTGTAGACTTCGACGTATTTCTGGAGCATCGATTGAAAGGCCGTATCAACCTGATCCTTTGCGCTGATGGAAAGGATGAATGCTGTGCTGCAGACAGCTGATAACAGGATGATACAGGCTCTTTTCATTCGTAGGTTTTAAGGATTTCTCGTAATTGGCGTTTATTTGTTGTTATTTGGCGTTTATTTGTTGTTACTTGGCGCTTATTTGTTTTTTATTGGCTCTTATCATACACCAAATGCCGATGACGATGAAGGGAATGGAAAGAATCTGCCCCATGTCGATAGGCAGGGAGGCCTCGAAGGCTTCTTGGATTTCCTTGGTGTATTCTATGAAGAAGCGGAATGTAAAGATATATGTCAGGCAGAAGCCGAAGTACCAGCCGGTGCCGATCTTCCCAGGCATCTTCTTGTGAAGGGCCCACATGATAAAGAAAAGTATCGCATAGGCAATAGCCTCATAAAGCTGTCCGGGATGACGAGGCATCGGATCTACTTTCTCGAAGATAAAGGCCCAGGGAACGTCTGTAATCTTGCCGATAATCTCCGAGTTCATCAGATTGCCCAAGCGGATGAAACAGGCTGTAGTACCTGTGGCAATGGCGATATTGTCGAGTACTGTCCAGATATTCAGCTTCGTACGCTTCGTATAAATCCACAAAGCCAGCATCAGGCCTGCAGTACCTCCATGACTAGCCAAACCGGCATATCCTGTCATCTTCCAGCCACCATCAGGCAGGAAATGAATGGGCAGCAGCATCTCAATAAAGTGCTTGCCGGATGTCAGGAAATAATCAGGCTGGTAGAACAGGCAGTGGCCAAGTCTCGCACCTACTAATATGCCGATGAAGCAGTAGATAAAGAGAGGGTCGAATAACTCATCCTTGATCTTCTGTTCCTTGTAGAGTCTTTTCACTACGAAGAATGCCAATGCCAGACCGATGAGCCAGCACAGAGAGTACCAGCGGAACGACAAGGGACCTAAGGAAAATGCCTCCAAGTCCGGATTCCAGTTTACAAACAGTTCACAGTTCATAGTTGTCATGTTTTATTTTATCAAGAATTAGAGAATTAGAGAATTATAAAGAGCGATAACCATAATTATCATGATTAGGTATGAATTTATATTCAAGACTTGTTGTCCCAAAATTAAGAAGCAAGCCTAATTGGTGATGACCTACATGAAGATAGTTGATGAGTTGTGATTCAAATTCACCTGTAATCTCGCTAAAGGCTTTAAGTTCAATGCCAATCTTATCATAACAGAGGAAATCATAGTAGAAATCATGTTCAAGAACAACTCCATGAAAGGATATTGTAATATGCTTCTCTCTCTCATAAGGAATCATGTTCTCTTTAAGCAGAACTTCAAATGCATCCTGGTATATCTTCTCCCTGAATCCACATCCGAGTTCGCGATGCAGCTGCATCGCAATACCTAATAGTTGTTTTGATTCTTCTTTATAGATATAGTCGGGCATACAAATTCTCTAATTCTCTAATTCTTGATGATGAATTTAAACATTGAATCGGAAGTGCATGATGTCACCATCCTGAACGATGTAGTCCTTGCCTTCTACGCCCATCTTGCCTGCTTCGCGGACGGCGGCTTCAGAGCCATACTTGATATAGTCCTCGTACTTGATTACCTCGGCGCGGATGAAGCCTTTTTCGAAGTCGGTATGGATGACACCGGCGCATTGAGGGGCTTTCCATCCTTTTTTGTAGGTCCAGGCCTTCACCTCCATCTCACCAGCGGTGATGAAGGTCTCGAGGTTCAGCAGGGCATAGGCTTTCTTGATGAGGCGGTTGACACCACTCTCCTCCAAGCCTAATTCCTCGAGGAACATCTGCTTGTCTTCATACGATTCCAGCTCGGCAATATCCTCTTCTGTCTTAGCCGCTATAATCATTGCCTCTGCACCTTCTTCCTTGGCAAGTTGCTCTACTTTTCTTGTGAAGTCGTTGCCTGATTTTGCATCTTGCTCGGCCACATTGCATACATAAAGCACAGGCTTGGATGTCAGCAGGAAGAGGTTCTTGGCACAGTCCTGCTCATCCTTGCTCTCAAACTCCACGATACGGGCGTTCTTACCTTGTTCCAACACCTCTTTATATGCCTTCAATACTCCTACTTCCACCTTGGCGTCCTTATTACCTGCCGCAGCGGCTTTCTCGGTCTTTGCCAGGCGACTCTCGATGGTCTCGAGGTCTTTCAGCTGTAGTTCTGTATCAATGATTTCCTTGTCGCGTATAGGGTCAATGGTGCCATCTACATGTGTAATGTTCTCGTCCTCGAAACATCTCAGTACATGAATAATGGCATCGGTCTCGCGGATGTTGCCAAGGAATTTGTTTCCCAGTCCTTCACCTTTGGAAGCACCCTTCACCAAGCCTGCAATGTCTACTATCTCACAAGTGGCAGGTACTATTCTACCTGGATGGACCAACTCAGCGAGTTTGGTGAGTCTTTCATCGGGTACGGTGATCACGCCCACATTCGGCTCTATCGTACAAAACGGAAAGTTTGCAGCCTGTGCCTTCGCACTCGACAAGCAATTGAACAAAGTGGACTTACCTACATTCGGAAGTCCTACAATACCACATTTTAATGCCATTTTCTTCTATAAACGTTTATATTTGGGTGCAAAGTTACGAATAAGTGAGTAAAAAGCCAAATTTATTTGAGCTTTTTCGAACGAGAGGAACTAAGAGCGAAGCTCAAAGTTACGAATAAGTGAGTAAAAAGCCAAATTTATTTGAGCTTTTTCGAACGAGAGGAACTAAGAGCGAAGCTCAAAGTTACGAATTAGTGAGCAATAATGCAAACAAATCTCCTTATTTATTGCCTATTTAGTGTGCCTCAAGCCAGTTTTTTCCGAACCCGGAGTCGGCAATTAGGGGAACGGATAGGGGGAAGGCTTGTTGCATCTCTTCAATGACAATGGTTTCCACACGTTCTTTTTCCTCTGGATAGACAGAGAAATTGAGTTCATCGTGAACCTGGAGAATCATCTTTGAACGGATGCCCTCGGCCTTGAAACGCTGATGGATGCGTATCATGGCTACTTTGATGATATCGGCTGCAGTTCCCTGTATGGGTGCGTTGATGGCATTCCGTTCAGCAAAGCCGCGAACTGTGGTGTTGGCAGAATTGATGTCAGGCAGATAGCGGCGGCGCCCGAATAGGGTAGTGACGTAACCCTTTTGACGTGCTGCCTGCTTGGCTTGTTCCATGTAGTCGTGCACCTGTGGGAAGGTGAGGAAATAGCCGTCAATCAGCTGTTTGGCTTCATCGCGAGGGATGTCCAGACGTTCGGCTAGTCCGAAGACTGTGATGCCATAGATGATGCCGAAGTTGGCACGTTTCGACTTGGTGCGTTCATCGCGTGTCACTTCTTCGATGGGTTTCTTGTAGATATTGGCAGCAGTAGCAGCATGCAGATCCTTACCTTCGCTGAACACTCGTATCATGTTTTCATCCTGCGAAAGATGTGCCATGACACGCAATTCTATCTGACTGTAGTCTGCTGAAAAAAACAGACAACCTGGTTCTGGTACAAATGCTTTCCTTATCTCTTTTCCGTCTTCGCCACGGATGGGAATGTTTTGCAGATTGGGGTCTGATGAAGACAGACGTCCAGTGGCTGTTATCGTTTGATTGAACGAGGTATGGATATGACCTGTACGTGGATTAACCAGTTTTGGAAGAGCATCGATATAGGTACCAATTAGTTTCTTTAATCCTCTGTGTTCCAATATATCTGCCACAATCTCATGCTTGTTTCTCAACTGCTGAAGAACCTCTTCTGATGTGACATATTGTCCTGTTTTGGTCTTCTTTGCCTTCTCAACAATCTTGAGTTTATCGAAGAGTATTTCTCCTACCTGCTTTGGCGATGCAATGTTGAATGACTGACCAGCCAACTCATAGATACGCTTCTCAAGTTCATTCATTCTGTTTGTCAAAACCTTTGACGTTTCCTTTAGTGATTCTGTGTCCAGACACACCCCGTTCATCTCCATCTCTGCCAGTACGGGCATCAGTGGCATTTCTATCTCATAGAATAGTTTTTCGCATTCAAACTTCTTGAGCTCCGGCTCCAGTTTGTTCTTTAGCCTTAGTGTGATGTCAGCATCTTCTGCAGCATATTCATAGACGAGGGTAGGGGAGAGGTCACGCATGGATTTCTGGTTTTTTCCCTTCGGTCCTATCAGTTCATCAATGTGGATGGTCTGATAGTTCAAGTAAACCTCTGCCATGAAGTCCATATTGTGACGAAGCTCGGGTTGGATGAGATAATGGGCAATCATGGTGTCCCACATCGGTCCTTGTAACTGAACGTTATAATTTCTTAAAACTTCTAAATCGTACTTCAAGTTCTGTCCTACCTTTACAATTTTGGGGTCTTCGTACAGAGGTTTAAAGATATTAACAATTTGCAATGCTTTTTCACGTTCAGCAGGAACAGGCACATAAAACGCCTCAAATTCCTTCACCGCGAAGCTTAATCCCACCAATTCTGCATCGATTGCTGAGGTGGAAGTGGTTTCTGTATCTAGACTGAGAATTTCATTTGTCAAGAAATAATCATAAAGTTTCCTCATTTCATCCTCATTTTCAACGAGTTTGTAGTTGTGAGCAACCGTTTTCAGGCTTTCAAAACTCGTGTTTTTGCTTAATTCCCCACCGTCGGACGGAAATTCTGCAAAGAGATCCAGTTCTACGTTCACAGGAATTTTAGGTTTTTGGCTTTTTTTAAGAATCTTGTCTGCCAGCTGTTTGAACTCCAATTCGGTGAAGATTTTTGCCAGTTCACTTTCATCAGGGTCAACCAACTTGAGTTCGTCCATATTGAGTTCGATCGGAACATCGGTTTTGATGGTTGCCAGGAAGTAACTCATTTTGATGTCCTCCATGTGTTCTTCCACTTTCTCTCTTAGCTTACCCTTGATTTCCGATGTCCTTGCCATGAGTTCATCCACACTTCCGAAGTCGTTGATGAGTTTTGCCGCAGTTTTCTCTCCTACGCCTGGACATCCTGGGAAATTGTCTGCCGAGTCGCCCATGAGTGCCAACAGGTCAATCACCTGGGTTGGGGTAGTGATGCCATATTTCGTGCATACCTCTTGCGGACCCATTATTTCATATCCGCCTCCATGTCTTGGACGATAGATGTTTACCAGTTCTGTTACCAGTTGCCCATAGTCCTTATCGGGTGTCAGCATATAACATTTGACTCCGATGGAATCGGCTTTTTTGGCCAATGTTCCTATCACGTCATCGGCTTCGTAACCGTCAGCTTGTAAGATAGGTATGCGATAAGCCCGCAGTATATCTTTTATGATAGGAACGGCTTTGTGAATATCCTCCGGCGTAGCATCGCGTTGGGCTTTATAGGCAGGGAAAGCCTCGCTGCGGAAGGTTGGTCCATGAGGATCGAAGGCTACTCCGATGTGGGTAGGCTGCTCTTTCTGAAGTACTTCGTTCAGCGTATTACAGAAGCCGATGATGGCGCTGGTATTCTGACCCTTGGAGTTGATACGAGGGTTCTTGATAAACGCGTAATAGGAACGATAAATGAGCGCGTAGGCGTCTAAAAGGAATAGTTTATCCATAACAAGTAAGAATTTTCGCGTAAAATTACTAAAAAATTTGTTGATAATGCAAATTTTTCACTAATTTTGTATCAAAAATCGTAGCTATGGATTATTTATCGCTTATCAGAGAGCCTATTCAGTCCGATTTGAACCGTTTTGTTGAGTTGTTCAATGAGTCTTTAACCCACACCGATGGCCTTTTAGGGTCGGTTCTTTCTCATATCCGTCAACGAGGAGGTAAACGGATGCGTCCTATACTGATCTTCCTTACTTCGAAGAACTATTGTAACAATGTGAACGATGTGGCTCAGTTTGCTGCCGTTGGACTGGAGTTGCTTCATACTGCTAGCCTTGTTCACGACGATGTGGTAGATGAGAGCACTGAACGTCGTGGTCAGGCTTCTGTGAATGCGGAATATAATAATAAGGTTGCTGTGTTGGTAGGCGACTATCTGCTATCTTCTGCCTTGTTGAGAGTGTCGCTGACCGACAATCAAAGAATTATACAATTGCTGGCTGAACTTGGACGTACGTTGGCAGCAGGAGAAATACTTCAATTATCGAATATCCAGAATACGGAACTTTCGGAAGACGTTTATTTTGAGGTGATTAACCAGAAGACTGCTGTGCTCTTCGAGGCTTGTGCCAAGATAGGAGCCATTGCCGCCGGTGCTTCTGATGAGGAGATACAAGCTGCTGCAAAATTCGGACAAAACATAGGCTTGATTTTTCAGATTCGTGATGATATTTTCGATTATTTCAGCTCCAAGGATATCGGTAAGCCTACGGGCAATGACATGATGGAAGGTAAACTGACATTGCCTGTCCTATATGCCTTGAAACATACCGATATGGAATCGATGCTGACCCTGGCTAGAAAAGTAAAAGCAGGAACGGTCAACAAAGATGAAATCGCTGTTTTGATTGAGTTTACCAAACAGAAAGGTGGTATCACCTATGCTGAACAGAAGATGAATGAATTGGCAGATGAGGCTCGCTATTATATAGAAAATAGTATTCATTCCGAAGAAATGAAACGCTCCTTCAGTGCCTATCTGGATTATGTGATTCAGCGAAATTACTGATTTTTTCATAAAGAAAAAGCAACGTTCATTTGAGCGTTGCTTTCTTTCTTTTTTTTAGAAGAACTTTACTTCCTTTCTTATCTTTTTAGAAGAACTTTACTTCTTCTCCTATCACCTCGCTCAACAAGAGGTTTGCCAATCGGGAAGTGCCCATGCGGAACCATTGGTTAGTGAGCCATTTCTCGCCTAAGACCTCTTTGACGATGGTGTAGTAGATGAGTGCATCCATGACGGAATTAAGGCCTCCAGCGGGCTTGAAACCTATCTGTATGCCCGTTTCATCGTAGTATTCCTTGATGGCCTGACACATCACGTAGGCTGCCTCAGGCGTGGCCGCTGGCTGTTCCTTACCAGTAGATGTTTTGATGTAATCGGCACCTGCATACATTGCGATAATGGAAGCCGTCTTGATGTTTGATGCTGTCTTCAAGCAGCCTGTTTCTAGGATGACCTTCATATTCTTGTCACCGCAGGCTTCTTTCATCTGCTGGATTTCATCGGCACAGGTCTCATAGTCGCCGCTCAGGAATGCACCAACGGAAAGCACCATATCAATCTCTGTGGCGCCGTCTTTTACTGCCAGGCTCGTCTCTATTGTCTTTACCTCGATTAACGCCTGAGAAGACGGGAAACTGCCCGATACACATGCTACTTCTACCCCTTCTACCTCAAGTGTCTGGGAAACGATGTTCGCAAAGCGTGGATAGACGCAGATGGTAGCTACATGGGGCAGGTCGGGGTAGGCCGATTCGAACTGGTTTACACGCTCAGTAAAGGCCATGACACTCTCGTCGCTGTCCGTGGTTTTTAGCGTGGTTAGTTCAACACTTCCCATCAGGAATTTCTTCACTTCGGGCGTGTCGTTCTCATGTACTTTCTCAGCAATGATTTTCTTAACTGCTGCTTTCACTTCCTCGTCGTTTATTTCGAGGTTGTACTTACTCAGAGCCTCTTCTATGCGGCTCATTTGTGGCATCTCGTGATGATGCTCGTGGTGATGTTCTGCCATAATTCTGTTGTTTTATGCTAATAGTTTCTTGTTATGAATATGTCTTAATGAGTCGCGTTGGGTCTTCTTTTCTATCGATTTCCTGAGCTCTTCGGTGAGGTCTACACCTGTCTGATTAGCCAGGCAGAGCAGTACCCAGAGCACATCTGCCATTTCCTCGCCAAGTGCTTCTTTGCCGTTGTCTTCTGCACGAGGGTCAGTGGGCTTCCATGACTGGTCACCGTATCGACGGGCGAAGATACGCGCTAGTTCGCCAACTTCCTCGGTCAGAACTGTCATGTTTGTCAGTTCCGAGAAGTAACGTACGCCGTATTCCTTGATCCAATGATCTACTAATTCTTGGGCTTCCTTGATGGTCATCTCATTCGTAGCATTTGTAGGAACAGTAATAGGATGCAGATGAGCAGAATGACAATGTAACGCTTGTTCTCACGCTCGTATTCCTTCCAGTGGAAGGCTTTATAGAGGAAGGGTATCAACAGCAGTGCCAAGCCCATTCCGCATGGCCATGCACCATAGCCATAGCCCCAGATGAGTGCCACAATGACTCCTATGGCCAGCAAAACCATGCCTGCTGTCTCTATTTCCCTGATGTATTTCTTCATGACTTATAGTCCGAATAGTGAGAGTCCGACGAGTACCAAGAAGGCCACGGAGATGTAGTTCGAGATTTTGTCGTTTTCCTTCCAATGGATGATGGTCCAAAGGCTCGATAAGGTCATGATACCCAAGCCAATCCATACGAGGATGCCGAAACCTGCCACGCGTCCGATGATGTAGCAAATCAGGGCCGCGAAATTCACGTAATTGGTTAATTGTCTTCTGTCCATAGTTATTCTTTGTTTATAGTGTCCATACATATTGTTACTGGGCCGTCGTTTAGTAATTCAACCTTCATGTCTGCCCCGAATTCGCCTGTGCCTACGGGTTTGCTAATGGCCTCAGAAAGTTGTGAGCAGAACGCTTCGTAGAGTGGGATAGAGTGTTCATGCGAACCGGCTCGGAACCATGATGGCCGATTCCCCTTCTTATAGCTGGCGTAGAGTGTGAATTGGCTTACTACCAGGGCTTCACCATCAATATCAAGTATTGAACGGTTCATGACGTGGTTATCGTCGTCAAATACCCGCAGGTTCGCTATTTTCTTGACCAGCCAGTCTACATCCTCCATGGTGTCTTCATCGCAGATGCCCAGCAGGATGAGGAATCCCTGGCCTGTTCGGCTCCTTTCTATACCTTTTATGGTGACGCTGGCGTGGCTGACTCTTTGTACGACTGCTCTCATTCTCTTGATTTTTTGGCAAAGTTACGACATTATTTTGAATCCTCCAAATTTCATCCCTTTATTTCTCTCGTTTTTATTATTCTATCCGATCTTTAAAGCAGAATTGATTCTGTGAAATGTGACATCGTGACAAAGTGACATCGTGACATTAAGCACAATCCATCACCCGTCAATAGAGCTTCAAAATTATATAATATCCAATATTATATAATTTTATTATTATTATCCATGATTTTCTCTTAACTGTTTATGGATTGTGCTTAATGTCACGATGTCACGATGTCACTTTGTCACGTTCTCACAATCCTATTCAATTATGATGCACTGCTTCAGATTACCAAGTATATCATTTGAAAAAGTTTGAATGTATTGTTCACAAGGTCAGAACGGTTTATCGAAGTAGAGAAAAGTATTTTCTTCGTGCCGAATGTTACGTTTCTTCATTCTTCAGGCCTATCATGGAAATGCTGGTATACGATAGCCGCTTTTGAGGGTCCTACGATGGCTGCCAGCTGTACCACAGATGCCTCACGTATGTTTTTAACCGTTTTAAGGCCATTTAGAAGCCCGTCACGCGTTTTGGGACCTATACCCTTGATATCATCAAGCTCTGAGTGTAAAGCGCGCTTAGAACGCTTCTCTCGATGGAATTTGATGGCGAACCTATGTACCTCGTCTTGTAGTTGGGTTAACACATGGAACAGCTCGGAATCTGTCTTCAGCTGAACCGATAATGGTGGGAATCCGTAAAGCAGTTCATTGGTTCTGTGCTTGTCATTTTTTGCCAGTCCGGCTATGGGTATATCCAGTTGCAGTTCATCCTGTATCACCTCCCTGATGACCTCCATCTGTCCTTTTCCTCCATCTGCCACTATCAGATCTGGCAGCGGCTGGTTTTCTTCTATGAGTCGACTATAGCGTCTACCCACCACCTCTTTCATAGAAGCATAGTCGTCGGGTCCTACCACCGTCTTGATGTTATACCGTTTATACTCACTTTTGGCTGGTTTCATCTTCTTGAATACAATGCATGCTGCCACTGCATCCGTACCCGAAATATTCGAGTTGTCAAAGCATTCAATGTGGTAGGGTAGGGTAGGCAGGTTCAGTTTCAGCTGAAGTTCTTTCATCAGCCTTACTTGCTTTTGTTCAGGATTGAGTTTCTCTGCTTGTTTCAGCCTGTCGAACTTGTATTGTTTACCGTTCATAATCGACAGGTCCAACAGCTTTTTCTTATCTCCCATCTTTGGTATGGTATACTTCACGTCTTGCAGTATCTCTGGTAATTCTACTGGCACGATGATCTCTTTGGCATCGCTTTTGAAGCGTTCTCTCAGTTCTATGATGCCCAGCTGCAACAGTTCTTCATCTGTCTCGTTCAACTTCTTTTTGTATTCAATCGTAAAGCTCTGGTTGATGCTGCCGTTTGATACATGTATGTAGTTGATGAATGCTATCTTTTCATCACTTGTTATCGAGAATACATCCACGTTGTTGATGGTATGGCTCACGACTTCGCTCTTGCTCACAAAGCCATCCAATGCCATGTATTTTCTTTTGATTTCTTCTGCCTCTTCAAAACGTAGTTCCTCTGCCAGCTTCATCATTTCCTCCTTCATGTCTCGTAGTACCTGACGTGTGTTTCCTTTGAGTATCTCACGTGCTTGGAGAATGTTTTTCTGGTAGTCTTCATAGCTTTGTTTTCCTGTGCAGGGACCCTTGCATTTCTTGATGTGATAGTCCAGGCATACCCTGTATTTTCCTGTCTTTACTCCCTCTTTTGTGATGGGTTGTCTGCAGGTGCGTGGATGATAGAGTTCCTTAATCAGGTCCAGGATCTCGTACATAGCACTCACATGAGCGTATGGTCCGTAGTAGGAACCCCATTTCTTGTTAATCGTGCGGGTTTTGAATATGCGTGGGAAATATTCGTTGGTGATGCAGATGCTGGGATATGTCTTTCCGTCTTTAAGCAGTACGTTATATCGTGGATTGTATTTCTTGATGAGATTGTTCTCTAATAGCAGAGCATCTTCTTCTGTATTTACAACCGTATAACTGATGTCGTAGATTTTCGATACCAGCACCTTCGTCTTGTATCTGTCAACCTCCGTATGGAAATAAGAAGACACTCTCGACTTCAAGTTCTTGGCCTTCCCCACATAAATTATGGTATGTTCATGGTCATAAAACTGATAGCTTCCAGGCTTGTCTGGAAGTCGCCTTACAATACCCTTTAGGTATTCCAACCTTTTCTCGTTTTCTTCCTTTGTCATTGTTTAAATTCCCTTCTGTATCGGCATTTATTTCTTTTTATATTTTCATCTGCTTTTATCTATCGTTCTTCTCCCTTTTATGTACTGTCCATTGCCTGTTTTCTCTATCTTCCTTTCCTTCCTTTCTCTTTGTCTTTTCGACCTTTTTCTCTATCGTCCTAACCTCCCCTTTTCTGTCGTCCTTCCATCCCTTTTGTTTCACGTGGAACATCTCCATTCTTTGTTACTAACAGTTTGCTATTGCTTGAATATTTCACGTAATTTTCGTTGTAACTTCCCCCTTTTTTTCCTTCGAATCTTCCTCCTATACTTCTCTGTTCTTTCATCCGAACTTTTACATTATCCTTCTTTCACCCTTCTCCTAATCTTCCTCTTGCACTTTTTACAAATCTTCCTCCTTCCCTCATTTCTCCGTTTCTTTAGGGTAAGTTGCGGCTGTGCCGCAACCCCCTATATCGTCAGCAGCGTTGTCAGTTCGATGTCCTTAAATAGGTCTCTGCCGTGCAGTCCCTCGTCAGTAATTTCTATGAGGAAGTTCATGTACGTTTTCTTCGGGTGGAAGTGTTGTACCAGTTTATAGGCTGCTTTGGCGGTTCCTCCCGTTGCCAACAGATCATCGTGTATCAGCACCACGTCATTCTCATTGATTGCATCGATGTGTATCTCTATGATATCTACACCATACTCTTTAGTGAATGATTCCTTAATTGTGGTCGAAGGCAACTTACCTGGCTTTCGAGCCAAAACGATGCCACACCCCAGTCTGGCTGCCAAAGCTGAAGCCATCACAAACCCACGGCTCTCGATGCCTACAATCTTAGTTAAGCCTTTGTCTTTGTACAGAGCCTCCAACTCGTCAAGCATAATCTTCACACACTCGGCATTCTTAAACAGCGTTGTCACGTCTCTGAAGTTAATGCCTTTTACAGGGAAATCAGGTATGCACCTGAGATTGTCCATTAATAATTTGTTGTTCATTTTCAGTAAGTTATAATTGTTACACACTTTGATATGTTTCACGTGGAACATGAGCAGTTGTCTTTCGTCTCTGCCATTTCAGAGGACCACCATTTACCGTCCCATCAGCACCAGCATCGCATTGATGTCGCTCGGACTGACACCAGGGATACGGCTGGCTTGTGCCAATGTTTCTGGCTGTATCTTCATCAGCTTTTGTCGAGCTTCTGTCGAGATGGCATTGAGGTTTTCGTAATCGAAATGACCGCGAATCTTGATATTCTCTAAGCGGTGCATTTTTTCTGCTACTTGTTTTTCTCGTTCTATATATCCTTTATATTTGATACGGATTTCAGCTGCTTCTGCTATTTCTTCTCTCCGATTTTCCGTTCGATTCAGCATTTCTTTCAGTTCTGGTATTACCTCCTCCAGCTTCTCGAAATTCAGTTCTGGACGGCTGATTAAGTCCGTCAGTTTGCAGCCATATTGGAGTGGGGTAGAGCCGAGGGCTTCAAGGGCACTATTAACTAGTTTCGGTTTTATCGCATACCTATCGCAAAAACTTTCGATTTCTTCGATACGTTCTTTCTTCTCCATCCACCAGTCATATCGTTCTCTTGTGGCCAATCCTAGCTTATATGCGCGTTCTGTTAACCTTGCATCTGCATCATCCTGTCTGAGAAGAATGCGATATTCCGCTCTTGATGTAAACATCCTATAGGGCTCATCTACCCCTTTCGTCACCAGATCATCTATCAGCACCCCTATGTACGCCTCATCTCTAGCTAATGTAAATACCTCTTCGTCTTTCCCTAAAGTACCGCCTCTCTCTTCCCCAAACGAAATCCCCCTCTCTCTTTCCATTGTATTCCCCCTCTCTTTACCGTTTGTTGCGATATTATCGCAACCATATCTCCCCGCCTTCAGTGCCGCATTGATACCAGCCACCGTGCCTTGTCCGCCTGCCTCTTCATAGCCCGTCGTGCCATTCACCTGTCCTGCCATGAACAGTCCCTCAATTATCTTCGATTCCAACGAGTGTTCTAATTGTGTCGGGTCAAAGAAATCATATTCTATCGCATACCCCGGTCTATATACCTTCACATCCCTTAAAGCCGGTATATGTTTCAATGCAGCAATCTGCACATCCATCGGCAGGCTTGATGAAAAGCCGTTCAGATACATCTCGTTTGTATCTGTACCTTCTGGCTCTAAAAACAGCAGGTGTTGTTCCCTGTCAGGAAACGTCACCAGTTTCGTTTCTATTGATGGGCAGTATCGGGGGCCTATTGATTGTATTTGTCCGTTGTAAAGTGGTGAGTCGGCCAGTCCAGTCCGCAAGGTTTCGTGTACCAAAGGATTCGTATAGCACTCCCAACAAGGCAGCTGTGGTAGTGGGCGTGGCTTGCCTATAAAAGAAAAGCGGTGGTAGTCCTGCTCTCCGTCTTGTTGGTTCATATCCTCGAAATGCACGCTGCGTTTGTCTATGCGCACAGGTGTTCCTGTCTTCATTCGTGCAGAGTGGATACCATGTCTAGTGATGCTCTCCGTCAGTCTTTCTGCTGCAGGTTCCGCTATTCTTCCCCCTTTCACCATACGACGTCCAATATGCATCAGTCCGTTCAAGAACGTGCCTGCTGTCAGCACCACGCAAGGAGCATTGAACTCTGCGCCCCAGATGGTTTTCACGCCAGTCACCCGTTTCGTAGCAAGTTTTTCATACACCACAAGCTCCTCCACTTGATCCTGCCATATATCGAGGTTAGCGGTTTCATCGAGAACTTTCCTCCATTCCCAAATGAATTTCCCTCGGTCGCATTGAGCCCTGGGGCTCCATACGGCTGGCCCTTTACTGCGGTTCAGCATTCTGAACTGAATGGCTGTGGCATCGGTAACCAACCCCATCTGTCCACCTAACGCATCAATCTCTCGTACAATCTGCCCTTTGGCTATACCGCCAACGGCAGGGTTGCAAGACATCTGGCCAACTTTGTTCATATCCATCGTAATCAGTAGTGTCCGGGCACCCATGTTGGCACTAGCGGTTGCTGCCTCGCAGCCCGCGTGTCCACCACCAATCACAATCACATCGTAGTTCTTATTCATTTGTCATTTGGTTTTTCCGCTACAAAATTACAAAAACTTCTTCAATTATGAATGAATTCGATAAAATCTTTGTAATTTTGCAGCACTTATGGAAGTAATCACAAGTCTACAGAACCCAAAGCTGAAGTTTCTGCTGCAGTTACAGCAGAAGTCCTCAGAACGCAGGAAGGCTGGTTTGTTTGTCGTTGAAGGCCGTCGTGAACTCATGCATTGCATGGAGGCAGGCTATGTGGTCGATACCGTCTTCTGGTGTCCGGCCGTTATGGCGGGCACTGACAGTCCTTCGGTGTTGTCCGATGTCCAGGGTCATTTGCCTATGTTGCCCAATGGTGTTCATCTCTTTGAAGTCTCCCGTGAAGTATACGAGAAGATGGCTTATCGAGGCAGCACGGAAGGTATCGTCGCTGAGGTTCACACCCGACAATTCACGCTTCACGACCTGTCACTGCCCGAGAGTCCTCTGATTGTTGTTCTGGAAAGTGTAGAGAAACCAGGCAATCTGGGTGCTATTCTTCGTTCTGCCGATGCTTCCGGGGTAGATGCTGTTATAGTGTGTGACCCCCTGACGGATCTGTATAATCCAAACCTTATCCGCTCCTCCGTAGGTGCTGCTTTCACCGTTCCTTGCGTGGCATGCAGCTCAGGTGAGTGTATCGACTTCCTTCAGCAGAAGGGTATTCAGATTCTGACGGCTCAGCTGCAGGATTCTCATCTCTATTACGACATCGATATGAGCCGTCCCACGGCAATTGTGATGGGCACCGAGTCAACAGGCCTCACAGACCAATGGCGTCAGGCTGCAGACGCTCATATCCGCATACCAATGCTAGGCCAGATTGACTCGTTGAATGTCTCTGTTTCCGCTGCAATTCTGATGTATGAAGCCGTGCGACAGAGGGCTGTTTGATTTTATTTTGTATAAATAGCACATTTTCTTTCGTAAACGTTTGCAAAATTCATATTTTTTAATTAATTTTGTGGCCTAATTATGCGCGAGCGTACCAAGTTATTATGATAAGAACATTGACTCGTGAGAGGCTTACAGTTTATTGAATACATCTTAAAACAATATTTAATTAATTAAATTTCAACAACTTATGTGGTTAATCAATTCATCAATTGGTAGAAAAGTTGTAATGTCTGTCACGGGCATTGCGCTGATTCTGTTCTTGACATTCCACTGCTGCATGAACATTGTCGCGCTATTCTCGGGAGAGGGTTACAACATGATTTGCGAATTTCTGGGTGCCAACTGGTATGCCGTTGTGGCTACACTTGGTTTGGCTGCCCTGGCAGTGATTCACATTGTCTATGCTTTCATCCTGACAGCACAGAATCGTACCGCTCGCGGCGACAACCGCTATGAGGTGGCTACAACGGTGAATGCAGGAAAAGTGGAGTGGGCTTCGAAGAACATGCTTGTGCTGGGTATCATCATCTTGCTCGGCTTGATCCTTCACCTGTTCAACTTCTGGTACAACATGATGTTCGCTGAGCTGCTGGGCACAACGGGCATGTATGGACCTGCCGACGGATTCAACTGGATTATCGAGACGTTCTCTAATCCCGTCTTCGTCGTTCTTTACATCATCTGGCTGGTCGCCATCTGGTTCCACCTCACCCATGGATTCTGGTCCGCTCTGCAGACGCTTGGCTGGAGTGGTAAGACCTGGCTCTGCCGTTGGAAGATCATCGGTTTCATCTATGTTACTCTGCTCATGCTCGGCTTCCTCGTAGTGGTGCTGGCTTTTGCATTTGAATGCGCACCATCGCTCATGTAATGTAGCTGTTGCTAATTATGCATTTTGAATTAAGAATTAAGCATTTAAAAAGATTATGGCAAAAGTAATTGATTCTAAGATTCCCGCAGGTCCAGTACCTGAGAAATGGAAGGAATATAAGGCTCATCAGCGCTTGGTCAACCCAAAGAATAAGCTGAAGCTCGATGTGATTGTCGTAGGTACTGGTCTGGCTGGTGCTTCCGCAGCTGCTTCTCTTGGTGAGATGGGCTTCAATGTGATCAACCTGTGTATTCAGGACTCTCCCCGTCGTGCCCACTCTATCGCCGCTCAAGGTGGTATCAACGCTGCCAAGTGCTATCAGAACGATGGTGACTCTGTCTATCGCCTGTTCTATGATACCGTAAAGGGTGGTGACTATCGTGCTCGCGAGGCCAATGTCTATCGTTTGGCTGAGGTATCCAACAATATTATCGACCAGTGCGTCGCTCAGGGTGTTCCCTTTGCTCGTGAGTATGGTGGCATGCTGGCCAACCGTTCGTTCGGTGGTGCCCAGGTAAGCCGTACTTTCTATGCTAAGGGTCAGACCGGTCAGCAGCTGTTGCTGGGTGCCTATAGCTCTCTGAGCTGTCAGGTAAATGCTGGCAAGGTGAAGCTTTATACCCGTTACGAGATGGAGGATGTGGTCATCGTTGATGGTCGCGCTCGTGGTATCATCGCCAAGGATCTCTGCTCTGGCAAACTAGTTCGCTTCAGCGCCAACGCTGTGGTCATCGCTACTGGCGGTTATGGTAACACCTACTTCTTGAGCACAAACGCTATGGGTTGTAACTGTACAGCTGCCGTTCAGTGCTATCGTAAGGGTGCTTACTTTGCTAATCCTTCTTACGTTCAGATTCACCCCACCTGTATCCCCGTTCATGGCGACAAGCAGTCTAAGTTGACGCTGATGTCTGAGTCGTTGCGTAACGATGGACGTATCTGGGTTCCCAAGAAGATTGAGGATGCCAAAGCTCTGCAGGCTGGCACCAAGCAGGGTTGGGAGATTCCTGAGGAGGATCGCGACTACTATCTGGAGCGCCGCTATCCGGCATTCGGTAACCTCGTACCTCGTGACGTTGCCTCTCGTGCCGCTAAGGAGCGTTGTGACAAGGGCTTCGGTGTCAACAATACCGGTCTGGCTGTGTTCCTCGACTTCTCTGAGTCTATCAACCGTCTGGGCCTCGATATCATCATGCAGCGTTATGGTAACCTCTTCGAGATGTACGAGGAGATTACTGACGTATTCCCTGGCGACCTGGCCAATGAGATCAATGGTGTGAAGTACTACAAGCCGATGATGATCTATCCTGCTATCCACTACACAATGGGTGGTATCTGGGTTGACTATGAGCTGCAGACCTCTATTCCCGGTCTGTTTGCCATCGGTGAGTGTAACTTCTCTGACCACGGTGCTAACCGTCTGGGTGCTTCGGCTCTGATGCAGGGTCTGGCCGATGGTTACTTCGTGCTGCCTTACACCATCCAGAATTATCTGGCTGATCAAGCTGTATGGCCTAAGGTTTCCACCGATCTGCCTGAGTTCGCTGAGGCTGAGAAGAAGGTGGATGCAGAACTCGATCGCCTGCTGAACATCAAGGGTAAGCGCTCTGTCGACTCTATCCATAAGGAGCTGGGTCACATCATGTGGGAATATGTAGGTATGGGTCGCACAGCTGAGGGCTTGAAGACGGGTCTGAAGAAGATGCATGAACTCGAGAAGGAGTTCGATACCAACCTCTTCGTTCCTGGCTCAAAGGAAGGCCTGAACATCGAGCTCGACAAGGCTATCCACCTGCGTGACTTCTTCACCATGGGTCAGCTCGTAGCCTTCGATGCCCTCTCTCGTAATGAGTCTTGCGGTGGTCACTTCCGCGAGGAGTATCAGACTGAGGAAGGTGAGGCTAAGCGCGACGATGAGAACTACTTCTATGTAGGCTGCTGGGAGTACAAAGGTAAGGGTAACGAGCCCGAGCTCATCAAGGAGCCGCTGGAGTACGAGGCAATCAAGGTTCAAACCAGAAATTATAAGAACTAACAAATGACGTTGAGAGAGCTATTTTCCGAATGGGGCAACACCCAAGAGCTTTTTAAGGGTGCTCTTATCTCAGGCGTTTTCTGTGTTGTTTTCGTGATATGGTATATTTTTGATGCGGAAACGAATCATAGAGGAAGTCTTCTGTATGGTGCTCTTGCTTTGGCTATCTTGCACGTTGCTTGTCGGTTTAGGCTATCAATCATCAATAAAAAGAAGTAAATTATGGCTAAAAACATAAGTTTCACTATAAAGTTCTGGCGCCAGAACGGCCCCAAGGACCAGGGACATTTCGACACCCACGAAATGCATGACATTCCCGATGATACCTCGTTCCTCGAGATGCTCGACATCCTGAACGAGGAGCTCATCAACGAAGGCAAGGAGCCCTTCGTGTTCGATCATGACTGCCGCGAGGGTATCTGCGGTATGTGCTCACTCTACATCAACGGTACGCCTCACGGTCTGACAGAACGTGGTGCAACTACCTGTCAGCTCTACATGCGCCGCTTCAACGATGGTGATGTCATCACCGTCGAGCCTTGGCGCTCAGCTGCCTTCCCCGTTATCAAGGACTGTATGGTCGACCGCGGTGCCTTCGATAAGATTATCCAGGCCGGTGGCTATACCACTATCCGTACTGGTCAGGCACAGGATGCCAATGCTATCCTCATTCCTAAGGAGGATGCTGACGAGGCTATGGACTGTGCCTCCTGCATCGGTTGTGGTGCTTGTGTAGCAGCTTGTAAGAACGGTTCGGCTATGCTCTTCGTTTCGTCGAAGGTCAGCCAGCTCGCCTTGCTTCCACAGGGACGTGTAGAGGCTGCCCGTCGTGTGAAGAACATGATTGCCAAGATGGATGAGCTTGGCTTCGGTAACTGCACCAACACTCGCGCCTGCGAGGCTGTCTGCCCGAAGAACGAGACCATCGCCAACATCGCCCGTCTGAACCGCGAGATGATCAAGGCAAAGCTGGCAGACTAATTTCGTCTGTTTTTATAAAGGAGTACCACTGAAGGATTTCTTGTGGTACTCCTTTCTTGTTGTTCTTGTTTTGCAAGAGAAATGATAAGCGATGGAAAACAAAAGAGAGAAGCATGATGGCATAGGGGCAATACGATGCGAGACCAAACATAATCAGCATCGTCGGTCGTATTGGCACGACTATCACGAAAAGGGACTCTATATGATCACAATGGTCATCGGGGAGCGTAAGCGTCTTTTTGGGACTATTGTGGGACGTGCTAATGGACGGCCAGGAACAGATGAAGCGCCTCATATCCTGCTTTCAGAATTAGGGCAGTGTGTTCTTAAAGATGAAGTGCCAAAGATACATCGCTATTATCCTGAGGTCGAGGTGTGGCGGGTAGCAATGATGCCTGACCATATCCATTTGTTACTATGGGTACGTGAATCGCTACGAGACAGCAAGCATCTGGGAATGGTGGTGCGGGGCTTCAAGACGGGCTGTTCGCGAGCATGGTGGCGTTTGCAGGATGAAGCTGTTCTTGGTGGAGAAGCGCCAAGCACCACCGCGGCGCCCACAACGTCTTCCTCTGCTGCTGTCGTGGTGCCCATAGCCGTTTCCACCACCGCGGTGCCCACTGCTTCTTCTTCCGCTGCTGCTGTGCCCAAGGCTTCTCCCTTGGGAAAAGAGCCGCTTAGGCCCGTGCTTTTCGAAAAGGGCTACCATGACCGCATCATCAATCGCCCCGGTATGCTGGAAAACATCAAGCGCTATATGGATGAGAACCCTCTCCGTGCCCGTATCCGCGAAGAGTGCCCCAGGCTTATGGAGCGCCAGTTACATCTATGGATAGGTGGCAGGGAATATGCTGCTTTTGGTAACCTTTTCTTGCTTAAATACCCGATGAAAGAACCAGTATTCTTCCATCGCAAGGACCCAAAGACAGGACAACCCACCGAACAGACCGCAGACTATCAGAAAGAGCATGACCGTCTGTTGCGTATTGCCGAGGAAGGTACGGTGCTTGTTACCCCAGGCATCTCAAAAGGCGAGAGTCTTATTGTCAGCGATGCCCTTGATGCTTGTTTCCCTTTGATTCTTTTGCAGAAAGAACCTATTGGTGAGTATTGGAAACCTTCGCAGCGCCGTTTTTATGCCTGTGCTGCAGGCCACCTGCTCATCCTTTATCCTTGGCATTTGGACGGCTCTACAGATTACTCCCGTTTTCATCAGCTCAATGACTATGCCCGAGAGATATGCGAAGCAACTGAAATGCGTATCTTGAACTACTCTGCTTTGGCTCACAAGTAGAGAATGGAAGGAAGGCGCTGTTAAGCGGGGTGAACAACTATTTAAAGAGTATAAAAGAAGTGCATAACTACAAAAAATAGTTGTGCGCTTCTGTTTTTATAGTTATCTTTGCCGACAGATATTGAAAGAGTCATTGATGTTAAAACGAACAAACAGCAACAAATGAAGAAACTAACGAATAAAGAACGGGAAGTGATGGAATTATTTTGGCAGCACGGACCCATGTTCGTTCGTCAGCTGCTCGAGCATTACGAGGAACCGCGTCCGCATTTCAACACATTGTCTACCATTGTGCGCCGACTGGAGCATGAGGGCTATATCGGCCATAAGCAGTATGGCTCCACCTACCAATACCACGCTCTCATTTCAGAGCAGGACTATGCAAAGAATAACATTTTCCGGCTTGTGGATGACTACATAGAAGACTCCTATAAGGGTCTCGTCTCAACCTTCCTGAAAGAAGAAAAGCTCTCCGTTGACGAGCTCCGCGAACTGATTTCCCAAGTTGAAACATACAAAGAATCGAGACAATGATGACCCTGTTTCTCACCTATGAACTGAAAGTGGCCGTATTGATAGCCGTCTTCTATATCTTCTGGCGCCTGCTGGTGGCCAACGAGACTTGGCATAGGCTCAACCGCATCGTGCTTCTGTCGACGGCAATAGCCTCCTTTGTATTGCCTTTTTGCGTCATCACTATTCACCAGACAATAGAGGTTGTTCCTACAGTGATGGAACAGATGCCGGTGCTGATGCCAGAAGAAGAGATAACAATGCCATCAGAGGTTTTACCTGTGATAACAGGAACAGAGGCAGAGCAGCCATTCAATTGGCAGTTGCTGCTGACCATCATATATATAATAGGTGTATTGGTGGTCCTGTCGAAGATGCTGTTATCGTTGTGGCGATTGCATAGGATGACGATCGAAAGTGAGATTCATCCTTTGCCAGACGGGCTACAGATAGCTGTAATCGATAAGGTAAAGACACCTTTTAGTTGGTGGAAGACAGTATTCCTGAATCATCAGGACTTCGAGGACGGGCTACAGGTGGACGACCAAAGGTCTGGTATAGACACTACCGCCCTTCTAACTCATGAACTGGGACATATCCGGCTCTATCATTCTGCCGATGTGCTTCTGGTGGAACTACTTACCGCCCTGCAATGGTTCAATCCCGCCATGTGGATGTTGCGTAATGATCTGCGTACCATCCACGAGTACGAGGCTGACCAGCAGGTACTCTCTCACGGATTCAATGACATTCAGTATCTACAACTTTTAATCCGTAAGGCCGCCAGCCAGAGCGGGTACTCTCTGGCTAACGGAATCTCTAACAGTGTCCTCAAAAAAAGAGTAACAATGATGATGAAACCCAAATCAAACCAAAGACAATGGATCCGTTATGCATATCTGCTGCCCATCATAACCATATCGCTGGCTATGTCGGCCAAAATCCAAAAGGAAGAAGTGCTGAAGAGTGGTTCTGAGGAATCTGCTATCAGGCTTGTCAAGAAGGATGGCAAAGACTACTATGGAGTGAAAGCACCTGCTGGCGCTTTCTTCACCTGGCTTGTAAATGGTCATCTGGCAGAAAGAAGCATGATAAAAGAAGATGGTAATTGGAACGTGCTGAGTCTATTTTCCCCAACGGAGTATTATATTTCCCTCGATACAAAACCGATCAGCATCTATGATATCCCCTACATACCTTTTAATAGTATCAAGGAAGTAAAACTGATACAAGACGATTATGGTCGTCGAGAGATTGAGCTCTATACACAACATAGGACGGAGTTCAACAGAGATACTGATTATGATTACCCGGCAGACTATAAGGAGAATATCAAGGCTTGGATATTCTTCAGGGCCGAAGAGGCTGCCACAGGACGACAAATGTGGGGCGTAGAGGTGACTGTTGTGGAAACAGGACAGAAGGCAAAGACCAACGAAGAAGGGTGGTGCGAGTTGAAAGTCCCTTTGGGCACCACTGTCAAAGCGTCCTACCCTGGATATGAAAGCGAGACCTATAAAATCAACCACATTAATGGCAATGAAGTACAAGGTTGGACATTCTGGATGAGCAAGCCTGGTGATAAGATATACAGAAATGTCTCCAAACAAGCCGAGTTCATCGGTGATAAGGAGCGATGGATTGCCAAGAATACTCGATTGCAGAAAGCTGCTGCTGGCGGAAAAGGCGTTTCTGGTCGTGTCACCGTCTGGCTGGTGGTCGATGAAGACGGCTCAGTCAGTGGCGTCAGACTGAAGCAAGGTTTCAACCATTGGCTGAATAATGAGGCCATCCGATTAGTGAGTTCCATGCCTCGTTGGAAACCAGCCCTCAAAGATGGCAAACCCGTTAAAAGCCTCACCCTTACAAGCGTTTCATTTGAGAATGTTCAGGATAGAGTTTTGATAGGTGCGTTCATTCGCGATGAGAAGTCAATGAAATACATGAATGATGTAGATGTCTCGATTATGAGTTTGGATAGTGTGGTGTTGGCTAAACCGATGTTACAGGAAGTGTATGTCGGTTCTCAGATGTATCGATATGTTTGGGATGTGCCCCGCCGTGATCGGTACATCATTAAAGTCTCCAAACAAGGCTATAATACAGAATACAGGAATGTTTCTATCAAAGATAGAGAGTCGCAGAATCATCCTGATGATATCATTCTCCGAAAAAAACTCGTTTTGGGTTCATAGATTTCACGGCATAGTAACTAAAGTTTCCCACCCATAAAATACTTGAAACAATATCTTGAAAGGGCATTCAGATCAGAATGAATTTACTATTTGAAATAATCTTCCATCTTCCATATAACCGTTCAAAATTCTTGATTTATCGGCATTTATATGTATGGAAGAGAAAATAGTCTCTTCCATATATCTTCCATAGTTTCGGGTTTTTTATTATTCATGTTCGCATATATTGAAGTGGGTCTACTCAGGACGGGACTGAAGGTCGCTCCAGCCGAGCCTAAGCAGGCTTCAGGCCGAGGCTGAACCAGTGTTACTACGGAGGGGAACACCGATTCCCTCCGTGGGAATACTGAAGAAGCTCCTGGCTCATTGCCACTCAGCTACGCATTCCGTTACATAGATGCTAACCCAAACGATTACCTAACCAATAGTATGATACTAAACACCCGATAGTATGATACTAAACACCCGATAGTATGATACTAAACACCTGATAGTATGATACTATCGACCACTAATTCCGTGTAATTCTGGTAAGAATATATGAAGATTGTGCGAAATTTTGGAAGTTTTCGTTTTTGGGCTGCCGTTTTACCGCTACTAAACCTCCGTTTTACCGGCAGTAAAAAGCCAGTTTACTGCCGGTAAACTCAAGACTGTTATGTGGTAACATGCGTATAAGGGTTCCTCAATTGAGCAACCTTCAAATAGCACATAGGAAAGAAAAATGTGAAAAAAATGTATTCTTGTTTGGTTATTTGAAATCAATTGTGTAATTTTGCAGTACTTTTACTGTGAACAATGACAAAAAGTAACCATTCATGTCGTACGAAGGATTTACCGTATATGTAGATTCATTTTTCATGATGTTCTATGGAGGAGCGATGGTAACAGCTATCCTTGCATGTATCTATCTGCTTTTCCGCCGCAGCAATGCCTTTTTCCCAGATGTGACACCTCCTCTGCGTCTGCGTCGCTGGGTGGCCGCTTTCTTTGCTGTCATGGCGCTGAGCCATCTGTGGTGGTATTTCTTAATCAAATATAACATTTTTGGCGATTCATGGACAAATGCTGTCGTAGCTTCCTGTTTAGATTGCATAACCATACCGCCTTGTTTGATGTCTGTTCTGGTTACCATGCTGCAAGACCGTCGCAGGCCGCTCTGGTCTATAGCATTGTCGATCATACCCATTTTGGTGGTGTTTGTTGTGGCTATAGTCCAGCATAGCGATATATTCGTCCCTTTGTTACGTGCCTATTTCCTTTTACTTGCTTTCGTGTTTATTATATTTATGGTGCGCGCTGTCTGGCAATATGGTCATTGGCTGCGCGACAACTATGCCGATCTGGAGCACAAGGAGGTGTCGCAAAGCTATATGGTGCTGGCTGTCTGCATGATGATTCTTATTTATTACATGAGCGGTATTAGTGACAAGACGTCCGAGTATATTGTGCAAGGGTTAAATTTTATGTTTCTCGGTCATCTGTTGTGGCGAGTTGAGTCGTTGCAGACATTGGACGATTCAACCAAACAAGCTGACCATCCGGAAGAAGCTATGGCTTTAGCGTCTGTAGCACCTTCTATAACAATACCCTCCAACATCGGAAAACTGTTGGAGCAACACTGTGAGGCCACACATTTCTACTTGCAGCAAGACCTTACGCTCAGCGAACTCAGCAAAGCCATCGGAACCAACCGCTATTATCTCAGCCAGTACTTCACGCAGCAGAACACGACGTACAATGCCTACATCAACGACCTTCGCATCCAGCACTTTGTCAAACTCTATGGCGAGTCCATGGCTTCTAGTTCGCCTTCCACCGCTCAACAATTGGCTCAGGAGAGCGGTTTCCGAAGCTATAGCACTTTCGGTACAGCCTTCAAACAGCGCATGGGACAGACCGTGAGGGAGTGGATGCGGGACACTGCCAAGTAAACAAAAACGGACTGCCAACCAAGATTTGAGTTGCAGAATTAGCAAAAAATGTTGTTGAATTCACAAAAATTGCTATTAGCGGCTTCTCACCTATTGTGAGTTTCTAACATTTTTCATAATTTTGCAAAACCTTCTTCGCGTACGAATCAAAGAAGGCAAACTACTTGATGAATAATATAAGGTATTTGATTTTTTATTGTAGACAGATTCTGTTCGCTGCGGTTATGCTGATGGTAAGCGTAACCCTCAGCGCTCAGCAGCATCCATCGGACCAAGAAAAACAACAACCCTCCGAACAGGAGCTGGCTATGGCCCAACGTATCTACCAGGCGCAGGTGAGTGGCAGCGATACTGATTTCTATGAGGCTCATGTGACATTCATGAACTATTTGGAGGAGCATGAGGATTGGGAGAAGTACTACCGTGCGTGGATGAATCGTGTCATCTATGAGGTGAATAATAAGCGATTCCATCGTGCTTTCATCGAGATTAATTACCTCACCGATGACATTAAAGAGCGTCATCAGGAGCAGTATCTCTACATTTCCAACATGTGTCTCGGTTTCCTTTATAACGGTCGCAATCAGCCGGAGTTGGGCGAGGAATACTTCCAGCGTGCGTTGCAAGACATCGATGCTGACAAGGAACCGGTGGCAGCATTCAATTCTTACCTCTCATTGGCGCAGCTTCTTAGTTTTAATCGTCCTGCCGAGGCTATGGCCTATCTTGACAGTCTGCCGCAGCAGATGCTTCAGAACCCGATGTATCAAAGCGGTGTATTAGGCTATCGTTGCATCATTGCCAACAAGTTGGGCGATTACGACGCCTTCAATCGTTATTTCTTAAAATACGACAGTATCCGCCAGCACCAGCCGCAACAGTTCAATGCTGCCAACCTACAGCAGGTGATGGTGTGCCATTGCCTCATACAGAACGACTATCAGTGTGCCCTCTCCTGGTGCGACTCTATTGATGTGCCGCTGACCGCCACTGAGCTGCGTATCACCGTTTACGAGCAAATGGGGGATTGGAAGCGGGCTTTTCAGGCCTCAAAACTGAAGGATAGCCTGATGCAGATAGGTGAGCGTGAAGCACTGGAGCTGCATATGTTGGATATGGAGAACGACATTGACCTGCTTCAGGCAGAGCGTGAAAAGGCTGAGATGCGGCGCACACAATTGCTGATAGTGGGCATCATGGCAGTCGCCATTATTGCCCTGCTCGTAGGCCTGCTTGTATATCGCCACAAGAAAAACCGCCGATTGCAGGAGCAGTTCCTGCAATTGCAGGAGGTCCGGCGTAATATTGAAGCCGGACAGGCTGTTCGCCGTGCCTTTGTCACTACGATACAGGATAAGCTGAAGTCGCCCCTTAACGTGCTGAGAGGCTATGCGCGTATTTTCAACAATCCGGCTTTCCGCCTGAAGCCCGAGGAGCGTCCCAAACGTTATAGTGACATCCTCGTTGCCGCCCGCAACGTAGAGTCGATGATGGATCCTATGCTCGACTCCTATGCCCAAGGCATGACGGGTATTACAGAGGATGAGAAACAGGTCTGTTTGGATGCACTACGCTCACCGCTACTCACGCTGATCAGCACAACAGAGGTTATTCTTGATGCTAACGGGCATATTCCCCACGAAGAATATATGCAGCTGCGTTCCGAAGTGTGCCGTGATGCCTATCATGTGGCTACCTCTACAAATAAGCTCATCCTGTTCAGCCTCTATGGCGATGACATTCCTACGCCCAAGCAGCACAGAGTGGCGCTGAATGAAACATTACGCTCTTTCTTGCTCAGCTATGAACCGCGTCCCACAATTACAGAACAGAACACCAAGTTGGCCACTGAGTTCAAAACTGACGTAGCAGATGATGTAATGGTCAATACCAGCCCGATGTTACAAGAATTGGTGAACTGCCTGCTCGAGAATGCCGACAAGTACACTTCAAACGGTGCTGCGCTGCTGAGCTGTCATGCTGCCGCTGACGGTACTTATTCTATATCTGTCAGCAATGAAGGACCCGTCATTGCCGCAGAAGATGCTGAACGAATCTTCGAGCCCTTTGTCCGCCTCTCGCCCAATGAGCACAGCCTGGGCATCGGCCTGCCTTTGGCTCGACGTCTTGCCACCTCAATGGGGTACAGCATTGCTCTTGACCTTGAATATACCAATGGTGCACGTTTTGTTGTCACAGGCATCTGAGGAAAGTGCTCCTTATGAGCCTTGTGTCAAATCACATGATGCAGAATGTCGTGGTTGTAGTTAAATAATTCAAAAAGAAAAATGGTGCAGGGAGAAATCTTTGCACCATTCGTTTATATTGGCTAAATTTGCAGAAAACAGGAATTATGGCGTTGAAAGTATTATGTGACCGCATCCTTCAGGAGGGACGTTGTTTGGAGGGTGGTATTCTGAAAGTAGACCGTTTTGTGAACCATCAGATGGATCCCTATCTGATGAAACAGGTGGCGATTGAGTTTATTCGACGTTTTGCCGATATAAAGGTCAACAAGATTCTTACTATCGAGGCATCGGGCATTGCCCCGGCAGTGATGTTGGGCTATCTGATGGAGCTGCCTGTGGTGTATGTAAAAAAGATAGTTCCCTCAACGATAGAGTGTTTCTACCATACCAAGGTACATTCGTTCACCAATGACTTTTTATACGATGTAGTCATCGACAAAGAGTATTTAACGGCTGACGACCATGTACTGTTCATCGACGACTTCCTGGCTTATGGCAATGCCGGTAAGGGCATTATAGACCTTTGCTCCCAGGCCGGTGCAACAATCGAGGGCATGGGATTCATCATTGAGAAAGGCTTTCAGAAAGGCCGTGAAGTGTTGCAACAGGAAGGAATCAGCCGTATCGAGTCTTTGGCTATCATTGAGTCGCTCGACAACAGCCAAATCAAGATTATGGACGATTGATTTATATGGAATGAGAATCAGGAGTCCAAGAAGATGGCAGTGTAGATGCGGCCGGAGTTGATGCCTAAGCGGCGTGCCGAGAAATAGACGTCTGACAGCTGGTAGGTACAGACAGGAGAGACTGCAATATGGTCTGCTGGTACACCCATACTTAGCAATTGCTGCCGGTTGCACTCGGGCAGGTCAATGTGCCACTTCTCATATTTCTTGCTGATAAGTGCCATTGGGAACCCCTCTTCGGCAAAAGCATGATAGACCTCATCGCCCACCTCGAAGCTGTCGAGGCTGATGCCGGGTCCTATCTGTGCAAGGATGTCACTGGGGCGTGAACCGTAGACGTCTGTCATCTTCGCCACCGCCCTCTCTGCAATGTGCTGCACCGTACCTCTCCATCCGGCATGAATGGCACAGACAGCGTGAAACCTTGGGTCGTAGAGTAGTAGGGGAATGCAGTCAGCTGTCGAAACACCAATACACAGCCCCACAACATTTGTCATCAAAGCATCGATTCCATCGAGCTTTTTATGCTGTTCTTCTGGCGAAAGACCCAATAATAGCTCATCAACGGCCAGTATCTCTGCACGGTGCACCTGATGGGGCAGCAGAAGGCGGTCATTACGAATACCTAATAGCCGACATAATGCCTGGCGGTTCTGGCTGATGGCCTGTTCATCGTCACCGCAGAAGTGATTGATGTTAAACTCAGCATAGTTTCCCGTGCTATAACCCCCTTGCCTTGTACTGCTGAAGGCTGTTACGCCCTCACCCAGCTGATAGTATTGTAGATGTGGTTCTGTCATGATCGGATTTCGGCGATGTTTATTGTCTTTATGGTGCAAATTTACGAAATGTCGGGTAAATAGCAAAAGAAAACCACTCTTTTTGTCCTTTTGGCAGAGTCTTTTCTTATTATTATTTGCTAATATCAAATCTTCTGTGTATCTTTGCAAGCGAAGAGTAATAGTAGAACTGAAAATTCTTTTTTATGGAGCAAGGACTTTTTTATGAGATTTGCGGATGGGTAGCCAGTATTGGAATGATTCTGGGTTATTTGCCACAGGCAATTGAGACCATTCGCACCCGTAATACCGATGGTATTGCCCTGCCCACTTTTCTGATGATGGCTGTGGGTGGCTTTGCGTTCATGATGCAGGGGCTGCTGCATGAGCCCGAAGTGCTATGGGCGCTGTTTCTGACTAATCTTGTAACGACGACGTGCAGCTGTATTGTCTTCGGTATCAAGATGTATAACGATTATTTCAAGAAATAATCGTATTGCTTTAGTGATGAACACTTTGAATACTTATTGTCAAACTAATTAAGAAAGAAGATTTATGGAGACAACACTTGTTTTACTGAAACCCAGTTGCGTTCAGCGCGAGCTGATCGGCGAAGTAGTGAACCGTTTTGAGCGTCGCGGACTGCGTATCTCAGGCATGAAGATGATGCAGTTGAGCGATGAGATCCTGCGTGAGCACTATGCCCACCTGGTCGATAAGCCTTTCTTCCCTTCGCTTCAGGCTTCCATGCAGGCATCGCCTGTTGTGGCATTGGCGCTGACAGGAGTTGAAGCTGTGAAGGTGGTACGCCAGATGGCAGGTGTCACCAATGGACGTGAGGCTGCCCCTGGAACGATTCGCGGTGACTATTCGATGAGCAATCAGCAGAACATTGTCCATGCCTCCGACTCAGTGGAGAATGCAGCAATAGAATTGCACCGCTTTTTTCTGCCAGAGGAGGTGTTCGATTATGCCAGCAACAGCCAGCCGTTCATTTATGGTGACGGTGAGTGCAAATAGTATTTTGCAGATATCATAACAGAGAGAACCCTGCCGCTTTTGAAGCGAAGCAAAGGAATGGGGACTAAACGATGGCTTACTTTGGTGAACTGATATCGATAGGAGTTGCTTTCTCATGGACAGCAACAGCGCTGTTGAGCGAATTCGGCTCTAAGCGGCTGGGTAATCTGACGTTGAATGTGCTGCGTATGGCGCTGGCACTGCTGTTCTCGCTGGTGCTGTTTTTAGTGGTGACTGGTAGTCCCATGCCAGCGGGAGCATCAGCCGAGGCTGCGGGCTGGATGCTGCTGTCAGGCCTCGTGGGCTATGTGATTGGCGACTTCTGTCTCTTCCAGTGCTATATTATAATAGGTTCGCGATATGGGCAGCTCTTCATGACGCTTGCCCCCTTGGCAGCAGCACTCATGGCCTGGATGACGTTGGGCCAGCAGATGACAATGATGAGCATCGTGGCGATGTTGGTGACTCTTGTTGGAATCGGCATTTCTGTGCTTGGAAGGGGCGAGCATCATAAGGTGTCGCTGCGGCTGCCTCTTAATGGGGTGCTCTTTGCCATCGGTGCTGCTGTGTGCCAGGGCGTTGGGTTGGTATTAAGCAAGATAGGCATGGATCATTATCAGGTCACAGCGTCTATGCCTGACTGGCTGGTGCCGTTCAGTGCTAATTTCTATCGTTGTGTTGCTGGCATCATCGGCTTTCTGATATTACTGTATTTTCGCGATGGAATGGCACCTTTACGTGAGGCGATGCATGATGAAAAGGGTCTTTCTGTCGCTACAGCCACAACCATCTTCGGTCCTTTCGTAGGAGTAGGTTTCTCGTTGATGGCTGTGCAATATACAGCAGCAGGCATCGCCTCTACACTGATGGCCATGACACCCATCATCATTCTTTTGCCCTCCTATTGGCTCTTCCATGAGAAGATTACCTGGCGAGCCGTACTTGGTGCCGTTATCTCAGTCGTGGGTGTCAGTCTGTTTTTTCTGCAATGATATGAGAGAATCAACAGGTTTTACCATAAAGAACCATGAAAAGTATTACTGAACAGCCATCTCACTATGACCACCTGGAAGAAATGTCTGTCCAGGAGTTGCTGCAGCATATCAACGACGAGGATGCACTGGTGGCAAAGGCTGTTTGTGCTGCCATGCCTCAGATTCAGGCGTTGGTGGAGGCCATAGAACCTAGGATGAAGCGTGGAGGCAGACTTTTCTATGTAGGCGCTGGTACCAGTGGTCGGTTAGGTGTGCTTGATGCCAGCGAACTGCCTCCGACCTTTGGTGTCTCGGAATGCTTGGTGGTGGGCATCATTGCCGGTGGCGATGAGGCTTTGCGCCATGCGGTGGAAAAAGCTGAGGACAATTCTGGGCAGGGTTGGTGCGATGTGCTTGAGTATCATCCTAACGCTGACGACAGTATCATCGGCATCGCTGCCTCTGGCACAACCCCATACGTTGTTGAAACCATCAGGCAAGCAAGGAAGAACGGTTTGCTGACGGGCTGTATCACCAGCAATTTGGACACGCCGCTCGCACAGTCGTCAGACTATCCCATTGAGACCATTGTGGGGCCGGAGTTCGTCACAGGTTCCAGCCGCATGAAGAGCGGCACGGCTCAGAAGATGGTGCTCAATATGATCAGTACTACGCTGATGATCCGCATGGGCCGTGTAGAGGGCAATAGGATGGTGAAGATGCAGCTGACGAATGCCAAACTCGTGGACCGTGGTACGCGGATGCTGCAGGAGTCGTTAGGGCTCTCCTACAATGAGGCCCGCCAGCGCCTGCTCAGTGCTGGCAGTGTGGATCGTGCCTTGAAACAGAAGTAAACCTATTTCTCCGAACGTTTATCGAAGCGCAGGAAGATGCCTGCAAGGATGGTACCGCTGATGCTGTGCCAGGCGCAGCTGATGGCGCAGGGTAGGACGGCGAGGGGCTGGGCTGCAAAGAAGTTGCCAGCAAGAACGGTGGCAAGACCTGCATTCTGCATTCCTACCTCAATAGAGATGGTACGTTTCTTGGCTTTTGAGAAGCCGAAGATACGGCCTGCTGTATAGCCCAGGACATAACCCAAGGTGTTGTGGCAGAACACAACAGCAAAAGTCCAAAGAAAGAGCATCAGGCCACGGGCCACAAGGTCATCATGGACAGTTGATATAACTCCACCAACGATACAAGCAAGGCATATCACGCTCAGACCGGGCATCAGCGACTGGATGGTGGGAAAGTGTTTGCTCTTTGAATAAGTGTAATTGAGAAAACAGCCGATACCAACGGGAATGATTGTCACAATGAGAATGTTCAGGAACATTCCTATGGCATCAATCTCGATAATCTCGCCTGCAGTCAGCTCCATCAGTAGCGGAGTCATCACAGGAGCGAGGAGGGTGGAGGCGCAGGTCATACCTACTGAGAAAGCCACATCGCCATGACAAAGATACGACATGATGTTGCTCGACACACCGCCAGGGCAGCAGCCCACCAGCAGAATGCCTAATGCCAAAGCTGGTTCCAGATGGAATACACGAACCAACAGATAAGCCACACACGGCATGATGAGGAACTGGGCGCAGGCACCTATTAAGATGTCTAATGGGCGATGTGCAAGGATGCGGAAATCATTGGTTGTCAGTGTCAGTCCCATTGTCAGCATAATGATGCCCAGAATCACGGTTTGCGTGGTGCCTCTTACCCAAATAAACAGATCGGGAATAAAGAACGTCACTAACGCTATGGCAATGATAAACAACGACGCATTCGCAGCAAGCCAACGGCTCAGACTAATTATCTGTTTCATTTATACTGATTTTTATGAATGACTAATGATGATTGGATTTCCCCGCCCTCAAGGTCTGCAGCAGCACGCTGAGAAGGATGAGGAAGATGCCGATATAAAAAGAGAAATTGATTTCACGCCCTTCGCCAAAGATGAGGAAGGCCAGTATGATAGTGTAGCAGGGCTCCAGGTTGTAGGTGAGGTTGACGGTGAATGCCGAGAGACGTTTCAGGGCCTGGATCTGGAGCAGATACATACCTACAGTACAGAACAGCGCGTGGCAGAGCATATACCACAGGTTGCTACCTTCGGGAATCACCACGACAGGTTGCTGGCTGGGGAAGATGCAGAGGTAGAGGGGAATGATGGCAGAGACCATCATCAGTCCTCCCGACATCTGATACATCAGCACTGTACGGCTGCGCACACCTACGCTGGCTTTCTTGTTGCAGATGGCGTATAATGCACAGACCGCAGATGACACGATGCCAATCATGATGCCATAGCGGTAACGTGCATCGAGCGAGAAGATACAGAGTACACCTGCCACCGTGATGAGCGAGAACAGCAGTTCAATCCATGAGAGGCGACGCTTGAAAATCATGGGTTCGAACAGAGCGGTAAAGAAACCGATCAACGAGAAGCAGATGACACCGATGGACACGTTCGAAGCCTTGATGCTGCCATAGAAAAGCATCCAGTGCACTCCCAAGAGGGCACCGCATCCGCACAGTTCGAGGAACTTGCGCCATCCGACACGTGGCAATCCGGTAAATACCAGCAGGATGAGGCTCGTGAACAGCATGCGATACCACACGATATCCACCTCGTTCAATGTAATGAGCCTTCCAAACAAGCCAGTGAAGCCTGCCAACATGACACTCAGGTGTAGCTGGATAAAACCCTTTCTCGTCTCAGTCATTGTAACGTGTTTTTTGCCACAGGTTTCATTTGTTATCTAAAACGGTGCAAAGGTAATCATTATTGAAAGAAAAATGGCTATTTCTTTCCTTTTTCTTTCCTGTTTTTTGTAACTTTGCAGTCAAAGTTTGCTCACTTCAACGGAGCAGTGCAATTAAAAACCATTAAAACCAATAGAACAAATGCAATCCAAGTTTTTCATTACCACCATGATGCTTTGCTGGCTGACGCTGTCGGCCACTGCGCAATCCCTGCCTTATCAGAATCCTCATCTTTCTGCCCGCGAGCGGGCCAAGGATCTCTGCAGTCGTCTCACCCTGGAGGAGAAAGCCAAGCTGATGCTCGATGAAAGCCCGGCCATTCCCCGTTTAGGCATCAAGAAATTCTTCTGGTGGAGTGAAGCGCTTCATGGTGCTGCCAATCAGGGCAATGTCACCGTGTTTCCTGAGCCTATAGCCATGGCTGCCTCATGGAATCCTGACCTCCTCTACAAGTGTTTCGATGTGGCCTCTACTGAGTTCCGTGCCCAGTACAACGAGCGTATGCAGCGTGGCTCTGGCGAGGACGAGAAGTTCCACAGCCTCTCTGTGTGGACACCTAATGTCAATATCTTCCGTGATCCCCGCTGGGGACGAGGTCAGGAAACCTACGGAGAAGACCCCTATTTGACCAGCGTCATGGGTACACAAGTAGTAAAGGGCTTGCAAGGTCCAGAAGATGCCAAGTACCGCAAGCTGTGGGCCTGTGCCAAGCACTATGCTGTTCACAGCGGTCCTGAGTATACCCGTCATACAGCCAATCTCACCAACGTTTCGCCTCGTGACATGTGGGAGACCTATATGCCGGCATTCAAGACCCTGGTGCAGGATGCCAAGGTGCGTGAGGTGATGTGCGCCTATCAGCGATTGGACGACGACCCCTGCTGTGGTTCGCAGCGGCTGCTGCAGACCATCTTGCGCGACGAGTGGGGATTCCAGTACTTGGTGGTGAGCGACTGCGGTGCTGTCTCCGACTTCTACGATTCCCATAAGTCTTCGTCTGATCCCACGCATGCTTCTGCCAAGGCCACCATTGCTGGCACGGATGTGGAGTGTGGTTACGGCTATGCCTATCGCAGCATACCTGAAGCCGTGAAGAGGGGTTTCATCACTGAGGCCGAGGTTGACAAGCATGTGATCCGCCTGCTGGAAGGCCGCTTTGACTTGGGAGAGATGGATGACCCTTCGTTGGTGGAATGGTCAAAAATACCTTATTCGGCCATGTCTACCAAGGCTTCGGCAAACCTGTCGCTTGAAATGGCTCGACAAACCATCGTCCTCTTGCAAAATAAGAACAATGTCCTGCCCCTGCAGAAAGGTAAGGAGAAGATAGCCGTCATTGGACCGAATGCTGCTAACACCCCGATGATGTGGGGTAACTATAACGGTACACCCAACCACACCATTACTATTCTTGATGGCATCAAAGCCAAGCAGAAGAAACTGTTCTATGCCAAGGGCTGCGACCTGACCTACGACAAAGTGCTGGATTGCCTCATGGCCTCTCAGTGCAGCTTCGAGGGTAAGAAGGGCATGAAGGGCACCTTCTGGAACAACCGCCAGATGGAGGGCAAGCCTGTCACCACTCAGTATTACACCCAGCCGTTGGCTGTTACCACCTTTGGTATGCACAATTTCGCACCTGGAGTACAGCTGGAAGACTTCTCGGCCAAGTATGAGACGGTATTTACACCAAATGAGTCGGGAGAATATGTGGTGAAGGTGGATGGTTGCGGACAGTTTGAGCTTTATATTGACGGAGAGCGTAAGTTCCGCCACCGCATTTGGCGTACCACGCCTAACAGCGTAGCCATTCAGGCCGACAAGGGCAAGAGCTATCATATTGAGGTACGTTTCTCACATGTACATACTTATAATGCCAACCTGGCCATCAATATCGCCAAGGAATATCCTATTGACTATAACGAGACCATCAGTCAGCTGAAAGGCATCGACAAGGTGATCTTTGTGGGTGGTATTTCACCAGCTCTCGAAGGCGAGGAGATGCCAGTAGACATTGACGGTTTCAAGGGTGGAGACCGCACACATATCGAATTGCCCAAGGTACAGCGTGAATTCCTGAAGGCACTGAAGGCGGCAGGCAAGCAGGTCATCTTCGTCAACTGTTCGGGCTCTTGCATTGCCTTGCAGCCTGAGACAGAGACCTGCGATGCCATCGTCCAGGCATGGTATCCTGGTCAGGAGGGTGGAACTGCTGTTGCCGACGTGCTCTTTGGCGACTATAATCCTTCGGGAAAGCTGCCTGTCACTTTCTATAAGAGCAGCAGCCAGTTGCCCGACTATGAAGACTACTCGATGAAGGGCCGCACCTACCGTTACTTCACCGATGCTCTCTTCCCCTTCGGTTACGGTTTGAGCTATACGCAGTTTGAAATGGGCGAAGCCAGCAGTTCTGTCAATGGTGATATCACTGTCACCACAACTGTCAGGAATACTGGAAAGAAAGACGGTACGGAGACCGTACAGCTTTATATTCGCAACCTGCAGGACCCCGATGGTCCGCTGAAGTCGCTACGTGGCTTCCAACGAGTCAGTGTAAAGGCTGGCCAGACGCAGACTGTCACCCTGAAGCTCGACAGAAAACGTTTCGAATTCTGGGATCCTGAGACCAACACCATGCGGGTAAAGCCTGGCCAGTATGAGATTCTCGTTGGCAACAGTTCCAACGATCAGGATTTGAAGAAGCAGACTGTTACCATACAATAAGTCATTCCCGATTCGGAAACAATAACGGAAGCCAAGACAGCACGGTCTTGGCTCCCGTCGCTTATTCTGCTGATTGCTTGGCACGCCAGTGCCCTGAGTATCATACCATCATGCCTTTAGTATCATACTATCGAGATTTCAGTATTGTCCGGTGATGAGCGGCCTGTAAGGCCTTCCCGATTTGTCAAGAATTCCGATTCCTATTCAAATCCAAATTGAAGAAGTGGCAAGAAGAAAAACAGCGAAGAAATTTGGTGTTTTGCTCGCTTATTCGTACCTTTGCAGTCGATAAACGACTGACAGTTATGAGAGACAAGACATTCATCAGTTTCGACTGGGCCTTGAAGCGCCTGCTGCGCGACAAGGCCAACTTCGGTGTGCTTGAGGGGTTCGTGTCCACGCTGCTGGACCGTCCGGTGAAGATCCACCGCCTGCTGGAGAGTGAGGGGAACAAGGACCGTGACGACGCCAAGCTGAACAGGGTGGACCTGCTGGCAGAGGATGAAGACGGCGAGATGCTGCTGGTAGAGGTGCAGGGAGAGTCGGAGTATGCCTATTTCCAGCGCATCCTGTTCGGTGCCTCGAAGCTGGTGACGGAATACATCGACAGCGGCAAGAACTACGAGAACGTGAAGAAGGTCTACAGCATCAACATCGTCTATTTCGACCTCGGCCAGGGCAAGGACTTCGTCTACCGCGGCCGCACGGAGTTCCGTGGCGAGCACTATGACGACGTGCTGCAGCTGTCGGCCTTCCAGCAGCAGAAGTTCGGTGTGGATGCTGTCTACAAGCTCTTCCCGGAGTACATCATCCTGAAGGTGAACGACTTCAACCGCTGGTCGAAGGTGCCGCTGGAGCAGTGGTGCTACTTCCTGGCCAACACCGAGATTCCCGAGGATGCCAATGCCCCCGGTCTGCAGGAGGCGCGTCAGAAGCTGCTCTTCGCCAAGATGAGCAGGGACGAGCAGATAGCCTATCGCCGCTATATCGACGACCGTGTCATCTTGGCAGACCAGATTGTTACGGCTCGCGGCGAGGGAAAGCTGGAGGGACGTGCGGAGGGACGTGCGGAGGGACGTGCAGAGGGTCGTGCAGAGGGTCGTGCGGAAGGACGTAAAGAGGGACGTGCGGAAGGACGTAAAGAGGGACGTGCGGAAGGACTCAAAGAAGGACGTGCGGAAGGACTCAAAGAAGGACGTGCGGAAGAACGTTTAGCCAATGCACGGAGTCTGAAAGCCAACGGTGTTCCTTTGGAAGTTATCATCAAAAGCCTGTCACTCACAGACAAGGAGGCAGCCCAGCTTTGATACGAATATTATGCAGTCTTTTGAAAACTGCCACAAGGCAATATAGTTAATCATCTCACGAATATGACAAACTCCCGTTATGTACTTATGTGGCATCAGACACGGCGGATGGTAGCTGTGACACTGTTGCTGTTGATGGCGGTCCAGGTGCTGCCGCAGTCACTTATCCATCACCCCTGGCAGGGGAAGCGCGTGGCCTACTTTGGCGACTCGATTACCGACCCGCGCAACAGTGGTTCAAAGAAGAAATACTGGGGATTCCTCAACGACTGGCTCCAGATAACGCCCTACGTCTACGGAGTAAGCGGACGTCAGTGGAATGATATTCCCCGTCAGACCGACAAACTGCTGCAGGAACACGGGCAGGACGTGGATGCCATCCTCATTTTCTGCGGTACGAACGACTACAACAATGGCGTACCCATTGGCCAATGGTGGGACGAACGGGTTACGGAGGTTATGTACGGACACGGTCAGCCGAAACAGATGGTGACTAGACGTCAGCGCACACCATCGATGGATCCCACGACGCTGAAGGGACGTATTAACATAGCCTTGGACTCGCTGAAGCGCACCTTTCCCACGAAGCAGATCGTACTGCTGACGCCCATCCACCGTTCCGACTTCCACGCCAATGAGAAGAACTGGCAGTGCGACGAGTCGTATACCAACCAGTGTGGCGAATACATTGATGCTTATATTGAAGCAGTGAAGGAGGCAGGCAATGTGTGGTCTGTACCCGTGCTCGACTGGAATGCCTCATCTGGACTGTTCCCTTTAATCAAGGAGCATGCCCAGTATTTCAAGGACGGAGAAACCGACCTGCTCCATCCTAACGACGAAGGCCACCAGCGTATGGCCCGGACGCTGATGTACCAACTGCTTGCACTGCCCTGCACGTTCTGAATCATAGGGAAATCACAAGACTGTCATTCCCTCCACTATCCGCTTCTATTATTAATCAAATGTTATTTTTCCTAAAGAATGTTGGTGGTTTGACGATAAATCAGTAACTTTGCAGCATATTTGTCGTAAGTATTCAAACGCCCGGCAAAAGATTTGGCTTGAAACAATTCATTACCCAAAAACAAATACATTCTAAAATGAACAACGTACCTAAAATTAAGATTGGAATCGTCGCTGTTTCTCGCGACTGTTTCCCCGAGTCATTGGCTGTTAACCGTCGTAAGGCTGTGATTGCCAAGTATGAAGAAAAATTTGGCAAGGATGGTATCTACGAGTGCCCCATCTGCATCGTTGAGAGCGAGATTCACGCTCAGCAGGCTCTTGCCGATGTACAGAAGGCCGGATGTAACGCTCTCTGTGTATACCTTGGCAACTTCGGTCCCGAGATATCTGAGACCATGATAGCTGACTGGTTCCAGGGTCCCACCATGTTCTGTGCCGCTGCAGAGGAGACTCAGAACGATCTGATCGACGGTCGTGGCGATGCTTACTGCGGTATGCTGAATGCCAGCCAGGCCCTGAGTCTGCGCAAGACTCGTGCTTATATTCCTGAGGAGCCTGTCGGCGACGCAGCCCAGTGTGCAGAGATGATTCACGAGTTCCTGCCTATCGCCCGTGCTATCGTTGGCCTGCAGAACCTGAAGATCATCAGCTTCGGTCCTCGTCCTAACAACTTCCTGGCATGTAACGCTCCTATCCGCGCACTGTATGATCTTGACGTTGAGATTGAGGAGAACTCAGAGCTCGACCTGCTTGAGGCCTTCCAGAAGCATCAGGGAGACCCACGCATCGACGATGTTGTGAAGGATATGGCAGCAGAGCTTGGCACAGGTAACAAGATTCCTTCTGTGCTGCCTAAGCTTGCTCAATACGAGCTGACTCTGACAGACTGGATTGAAGGTCACAAGGGTTCCCGCCAGTTCGTGGCTATGGCCAACAAGTGCTGGCCTGCCTTCCAGACTATGTTCGGATTCGTTCCTTGCTATGTGAACAGCCGCCTCACTGGCCGTGGTATCCCTGTAGCATGTGAGGTGGATATCTATGGTGCTCTGTCCGAGTTCATCGGAACTTGCATCACCGAGGACGCTGTGACACTGCTCGACATCAACAACTCCGTACCTACAGATATGTACGAGGAGAGCATCAAGGGCAAGAAGTTCGAGTGCGACTGCTACACAGAGAAGGAAATCTTCATGGGCTTCCACTGCGGAAACACCGCTTCCAGCAAGGTCTGCAACTGCCAGATGTGCTTCCAGCGCATCATGGCCCGTGCCCTGCCTGTAGAGGTGACGAATGGCACCCTCGAGGGTGACCTGAAGCCAGGTTTGGCTACAGTATACCGTCTGCAGTCTACAGCCGACACCAAGCTCCGTGCCTACATCGCTCAGGGCGAGATCATCCCAGTGGCTACTCGTTCGTTCGGTTCTATCGGCATCTTCGGTATCAAGAACATGAGCCGCTTCTATCGTCATGTCCTCATCGAGAAGCACTATCCTCACCACGCTGCCGTTATGTTCGAACATGCAGGTAAGTACCTCTGGGAGGTGCTGAAGTACATGGGCATCCCCGTTGAGGAGATTGACTACAACTTCCCGAAGGGTGACTACTATCCCACAGAGAATCCTTTTGCATAAAGCAAAGCACAATAAAAGTACTGCCGCCTCCTGGAACTCAGGTTGGCGGCAGTATTTTTATTGTGTCTCGCCTCAACAGGCAATCATAGAAGTATTATTTCCTAGATGATATGGAATGTTCCCATCAGATAAACCAGTAAGAAGCCCAAGAGCATGGATACCACACCCATGATAATACCCATCTTGGCCATATCTTTCTGCTGAACGAAACCCGTGGCGAAGGCAAGAGCATTGGGCGGGGTAGAGATGGGCAGAATCATGGCCGATGAAGCAGCAATAGCTACGCCGATAAGCACGGTGGGCGTTCCACCGATGGGATCCAGTTTATCGCCCATGGCACCACAGACAATGGCCAAAATAGGCATCAGCAGGGCTGCGGTGGCAGAGTTGGAGATGAAGTTGGAGAGGGCATAGCAGATAGCACCTCCGAGAATGAGAATCAGCAAGGGAGAGAAATCACCAAAGGGAATGCTCTCAACAGCATTGGCAGCCAAACCGGAAGCATTGAGGCCATAGCCAAGGGCAAAGCCACCAGCAACCATCCAGATAACACTCCAGTTGATCTGTTCCAGGTCGCGCTTGTTGATGACTCCTGTTAGGGCAAAAACCATGAAAGGAATCATTGCAACAGTATAAGAGTTGATGCCTGTAACACGATCGAGCAACCACAGAGCCACTGTGACGAAGAATGTCGCAATCACCACATTGGCGTGGAAGCCTTTTTTCATGCCTCCCTCAATGTTCAATTCAATGGTCTTCTGTGTGAAGGGGAACGTCTTGAGCAACAGACGCCAGCTGATAAACAGCAGAATAAGTACCAACGGGAACATGAACATCATCCACTGTCCAAAGCCAAGACCGAGGTTCAGACCTTCCGGGTCGTTGAGGTACTTCAGAGCGATGGTGTTCGGAGGTGTACCGATAGGGGTACCCATACCACCAAGATTGGCAGCTACAGGGATAGACATAGCCAGGGCTATACGACCCTTGCCCTCAGGAGGCAACTGACGGAACACAGGGGTAAGAAAGGTGAGCATCATGGCAGCCGTGGCTGTGTTTGACACGAACATTGAAAAAAGTCCCGTGATGAGCAGGAAGCCTAAGAGCACCATTTCGCTCTTCTTGCCAAAAGGCTTCAGCAGCACCTTGGCTAACTGGGCGTCAAGACCAGTCTTCGTAGCGGCTATGGCAAGAACAAAGCCACCAATGAACAGCATGATGACAGGGTCGGCAAAAGTGGCCATGACACCTTTGTAACTGAGCAGCTTACCCACCTCATCTTCATTGACCATAGGCAGGATGCCACTATCTGTACAGAAGAGCAGCATAAGCACGATGATGGCTACCGAGGTGGCCCAAGAGGACACAACCTCAAGTATCCACATCAGCGTTGCGAAAGCAAAGATGGCAATGATGCGCTGTTGGATGACGGTGAGGTTCTGAATGCCAAACCACTCGGCAGGCATGTTCCAAAGCAAGAGAGTAACTAACAGGACAATGGCTATCTTGACAGCCCTTTTTGCACCATCAGCAGGATGGTATTTGCGTTGGTGGCGCATCTTGTGATACGCATCAACGAGATGGAATCCTTCGTAAATGTGAAACATCGACTGATTGATTTTTGTTTTCGGAAATCGGATGCAAAGGTACTAAAAAGCAATGAATTGAACGGTGAGAGCACAGGGTTTTTTCTAATATTAAGTGTATAAATACACGGAAAACAGTCTTACCGAGCAACTGCCACCTTTGATTGCCAAGTGGACTTTACAAACAATGCATGTGTTCACTCACTTTCTGCATTTGAATTGCTCTGTCAGTCGGACTGTTCTCTCCATGCAATCGAAGGCCGAGATCCAAGCAAGAGAGGCAAGATCCAAGCAAGAGAGGCAAGATCCAAGCAAGAGAGGCAAGATCCAAGCAAGAGAAACCTCCCTTGGCAAAGAGTGAGTTAAGTATAATAAACAACTCCTAACCTCTCGGATAAGCTGCCTGCAAAGGCTTTCACTTGGTTCTTTCTTTCTGCTGCAAATATACACAATAATCCTGAAAGTGCAAAGTATTCTGACAAGAAAAAGAAAAAAAACAGAATTATTTAGAAGTTACGCAGAAAAAAGTGTAACTTTGCAGACAGAATACTAAAAACGTAAGAAATATGAAAAAAAGTTTGATGTTATGGATGGCTTTGGCCTTGTGTCTGACGGCTTTTGCTGAAGATGGCAGCCAGTTATGGCTGCGCTATGAGAAGGTGGGAACAGCACGTATTACTGGACACGAACAGAGCCTGGCTGCCGAGGAACTGAGAAATTACTACAAAGGTGCTGAGGTGACGTTGGTGACAGACCCAAGTATGGCTGACGAGGCCTACCGCATCAGTGGCCAGACCATTACGGCAAAGACTGAGGTGGGATTGCTCTACGGCGCCTTTGCCTTGCTCCGTGGTGAACAGGGCTACAGTGCACCTGTCTTCAAGATGCGGATACTTAACCACTGGGACAACCTGGACGGGAGCATTGAACGCGGCTATGCAGGCAGAAGCATCTTCTGGGGACTATCACAGACCCCCACGAGGAGAAGGCAGATCCCGCAGAGTCCCCAACCGCTGACTCAGGAAGACAAAGACAGGGTGAAACAGTATGCCCGTGCCAACGCCTCCATCGGTATCAACGGTTCTGTGCTGAACAATGTAAATGCTTCGCCACTGATGCTGTCAACACCTTACCTCAGTCTAGTAAAGGAATATGCCGAAATGCTAAGGCCTTACGGCATCAAGGTATTCCTGTCAGTGAACTTTGCAACACCCATGACGGTTCCCATTGGCAGCGTGAACGGAGGAAAGCCCCTGAAAACGGCAGATCCACTGAATGCAAAGGTGAAGGCATGGTGGAAGGCAAAGGCTAAAGAAATCTACAAACTGATACCCGACTTTGGCGGATTCCTTGTGAAAGCCAACTCTGAAGGACAACCAGGCCCCGGTGATTATGACCGGTCTCACAGCGATGGTGCCAATATGCTGGCAGACGCTGTTGCACCTTTTGGTGGCATCATCATGTGGCGCTCATTTGTATATGGTTCAAAACACAAGGGCGAGGACCGTGTGAAGCAGGCCGTATCAGAATTCAAACAGGACGACGGGAAGTTCCGCAAGAATGTGATACTCCAGTCAAAAAACGGACCACTGGACTTCCAGCCTCGTGAACCCTATGCTCCCATCTTTGACCAGATGAGGCAGACCACACAGATGGCAGAGCTGCAAATCACCCAGGAATACCTGGGGCAGTCGGAACACCTGTGCTATCTTGCTCCAATGTGGCGCGAATTCTTCTCATACGTAGAACCCAGCCGTCTGACAGGTATTGCTGGCGTGGCCAACATCGGACTCGACAAAAACTGGTGCGGCCACCATTTCGCTCAGTCCAACTGGTATGCCTTTGGCCGTCTGGCATGGAATCCTGCGATGAAATCGGAGAAAATTGCAGAAGAATGGCTCAAAGCCACTTTTGGCAAAGCACAATGCGGAAAGCACAATGCCCAGTCTTCCAAATGCGCTGACAACTGCTGTAACATACACGGCAAACTGTTATCGATGATGCTTCGTTCACGTGAGGCTTGTGTGGACTACATGATGCCCTTAGGTCTGCACCATATCTTTAAATTCGACCACCACTACGGACCAGAACCTGACGGGTTCAAGGCCAGCTATCCCATTGAATGGTGTCCCGTTTATTATCATAAGGCCGACAAGGCAGGCGTAGGCTTCGACCGCAGTTCTGGAGGCTCGGATGCCACTAGCCAATACCGCGAACCTTTCTGTTCACTTTATGATGATGTGAACACCTGCCCCGAGCGTTATCTGCTGTGGTTCCATCATGTGCCCTGGACACGACGCATGAACAGCGGACGTACACTGTGGGAAGAGATGCAGTATCGTTACAATCGTGGCGTACAGGAGGTGGAAGACTTCCAACGTATCTGGCAGGAAGCCAAGCCCATGATAGACGAACAGCGATGGCGCGAAGTAGACGAACGGCTGAAACGTCAGCTCACCAATGCCCAAGAATGGCGTGACGTTTGCCTGAAGTATTTCGGAGAGTTTGCAAAACAGTAATCACCCAATTCCTTACAACCCATGAAGAAATTAATCCTTACCGTAATGACATTGCTGTCGGCCACCTTTGCCTTTGCCGATGAAGCGGCTGTGAGTTCTCCCGACGGCAAACTACAAGTAAGCATCAGCTGTAACGGAGGCCGCGCCTTTTATTCTGCCACCTTTAACGGGCAACAGGTGCTCTGTCCCTCTGCCCTCGGACTGAAGACCAGCATAGGTGACTTCACGAAGGGACTGGTTCTGAAACAGCAGAAGACCGATGCCCTAAGCAAGCAATATGAAATGAGAGGTACAAAGGCTTCTCAAGCCAGCTATCAAGCCAACCGCCTTCAGATGGAGTTCCAGAATGCCGACGGTATGCAGATGAGCATCACCTTTCAAGTGAGCAACAACGACATTGTCTTCCGCTACGAGATGCCCCGCCAGAAGTTCCAACGCAAGGACATGAAACGTGTACGCATCTTAAGCGAGGCAAGCAGCTTCAACTTCCCTGATGGCACTACAACGTTCATATCGCCGCAGATAGGCCCGGAGACAGGCTGGGAACAGACAAAGCCCAGTTATGAAGAGGGCTACAGTGCCGATGGTGCCATGGACTCACCATCCCAGTACGGACACGGCTACATCTTTCCTGCCCTGTTCCATTTGAATATGGGAAACGAAGCATGGGTCCTGGTCAGCGAGACGGGAGTAGGAAGCAACTACTGTGGCAGCCATCTCTCTGACTATCAGGCTGGCAATGGATACACCGTAGCCTACCCGGATCGTGGCGAGAACAACGGTTTCGGCTCAGATTTCGCCGCCATCCCTCTGCCTGGCCACACCCCCTGGCGCACCATCACCGTGGGCAACAGCCTGAAACCCATCGTGGAGACAACTATCAGCTATGACGTGGTAGACCAGCTGTATGCACCGTCCACCAACTACCAGCCTGGTCGCTACACATGGAGTTGGCTCATTTGGCAGGACAATTCCATCAACTACGATGACCAGGTGAAATTCATTGACCTGGCCTCGGCCATGGGGTTCGAATACTGCTTGGTAGACAACTGGTGGGATACGCAGATAGGACGTGAACGCGTAGCTGAACTGTCGAAGTATGCCCAACGGAAAGGCGTACACCTATTATTATGGTATAACAGCAACGGCTTTGCCAACGATGCACCACAAGGTCCTCGTGACTGCATGAATACCGCCATTGCCCGTGAACGCGAGATGAAGTGGATACAGTCCATCGGCGTGAAAGGCATCAAGGTGGACTTCTTCGGAGGTGACAAGCAGGAGGTGATGCGTCTCTATGAGGACATACTGAGCGATGCCAACCGCTACGGTCTGCAGGTGGTGTTCCATGGATGTACCATTCCTCGCGGCTGGGAGAAGATGTACCCCAACTACGTAGCTTCCGAGGCAGTGCTTGCCAGCGAAAACGTGTTCTTCAATGAGGGAGCGGCCATCCGACAGCCTTTCGACCTGACACTACACCCCTTCTGCCGCAATGCCACTGCAGCTATGGACTGGGGAGGCATCATCATGAACAAATACCTGTCGAAAGACAACAAAAGCCGCCACTCACGCAAGACAACCGACATCTTTGAAATGGCTTCAGGCATCATCATGCAGACTTCTGTGCAATGTGTAGCCATGCAACCCAACAACCTCGAGGAACTGCCACAGTTTGAGATGGACTTCCTGCGACTGCTGCCTACGACATGGGACGAGACACGATATATCGAAGGCTACCCAGGACGTTACGTAGTGCTGGCTCGACGTCATGGTGCCGACTGGTACATTGCCGGCCTCTCAGCTCAGAAAGAACCACTTACGCTGACACTCAACCTGCCGATGTTTGCTGCAGGGCAGACACTTCAGTACTATGTTGACAACCAGAAGACTGGCGAGCCTCAGCTCACGACCCTTCGCATAGACAAAAAAGGACGTGCCAAAGTGACCTTGCAACCCAACGGAGGAGTCATTCTGAAGAAATAGACTTCATAATTACAATCCCACGAATACGACAAAACGGCAGAGATGTCTGCCGTTTTGTCGTATTCGTGGGATTAGGCACAGAGTTTGTGGCTCAAGGGTTGAAAAGACAAACATATTCAGTAATTAATTAAAGGAGGAAAGACCTATGACATTAGACAAATTTACAATCAAAGCACAAGAAGCTGTGCAGCAGGCTGTTAACCTTGCACAGCTGAATGGCCAACAGGCCATAGAGCCCATACACCTGCTGAAAGGTATGTTGGAGAAAGCGAAGGACGTCACTTCGTTCATTTTCCAAAAGCTGGGTGCCAACGGGCAGCAAATAGAAATGCTTGCTGACCAGGAAATCAAACACCTGCCTCGGGTTGAGGGAGCTGGCCAGCCGTATCTGTCGAACGAAGCAAATCAGGTTCTTGTCAAGGCACAGGACATCTCTCAGAAAATGGGAGACGAATTTGTCTCCGTGGAACCCCTGCTGTTGGCACTGTTGACTGTCAACTCCACCGCAGGCAGAATTATGAAGGATGCCGGATGCACGGAGAAGGATATGCGGGCTGCCATCCAGGAACTGCGCCAAGGACAGAAGGTACAGAGTCAGAGTGCCGATGAGAACTACAAATCGTTGGAGAAATATGCCAAGAACCTCGTTGAACTGGCCCGAAAGGGAAAACTCGACCCTGTAATTGGACGTGATGACGAGATACGTCGTCTGTTACAGATACTGAGCCGACGCACAAAGAATAATCCTATATTAATAGGTGAGCCTGGTACTGGTAAAACTGCCATCGTCGAGGGGTTGGCACAGCGCATTGTCCGTGGCGACGTACCAGAGAATCTGAAGGACAAGCAGCTTTTCTCCCTCGACATGGGTGCTCTGGTGGCTGGTGCCAAGTATAAGGGTGAATTTGAGGAACGTTTAAAGAGCGTCATCAACGAAGTGACAAAGAGCGAGGGCAGAACCATTCTGTTTATCGACGAGATTCATACCCTCGTAGGAGCCGGAGGAGGAGAGGGAGCCATGGATGCAGCCAACATCCTGAAACCTGCACTGGCCCGGGGAGAGCTTCGTGCCATCGGTGCCACCACGCTGAACGAATACCAAAAGTATTTCGAGAAGGACAAGGCTCTGGAGCGCAGATTCCAGACGGTGATGGTCGACGAGCCCGATGAACTAAGTGCCATCTCCATCCTTCGTGGTCTGAAGGAACGTTACGAGAACCATCACCGGGTGCGTATCCAGGACGATGCCTGTATCGCTGCCGTGCAGTTGTCGGAACGATACATCTCTGAGCGTTTCCTGCCTGACAAAGCCATTGACCTGATGGACGAGGCTGCTGCCAAGCTGCGTATGGAACGTGATTCGGTGCCCGAGGAGCTGGATGAGATAAGTCGCAGGTTGGCTCAGTTGGAGATAGAACGCGAAAGCATCAAAAGGGAAACCGGTCCCGTGGGGAATGGCTTGCCCGCATCAGAAAAGCTCCAGCAGCTTGACAAGGAAATTGCCGAACTACGTGAGCAGGAGACACAGTTCCGAGCCAAATGGGAAGGAGAACGTGAGCTGGTGAACAGAATACAGCAGGACAAGCAGGAAATGGAAAACCTGAAGTATGAGGCAGAACGTGCAGAACGCGAAGGCGACTACGGAAGGGTGGCTGAAATCAGGTATTCGAAACTGAAGGCACTGGAAGACGACATTGCTCGTATACACTCCACTCTCAATGACCAAAACTCTGCCAGAATGGTACGTGAAGAGGTCACTGCCGATGACATAGCCGAGGTGGTGAGCCGCTGGACAGGCATTCCTGTGACAAAGATGATGCAAAGCGAACGTGAAAAACTGTTGCACTTAGAGACTGAGTTGCACAAACGGGTAATCGGACAGGACGAAGCCATAACAGCTGTCAGTGATGCAGTGCGCCGCAGCCGTGCCGGCCTGCAAGACCCCAAGCGCCCTATTGCCTCGTTCATATTCCTCGGCACCACTGGTGTAGGTAAGACGGAGCTGGCAAAGACTTTGGCCGACTACTTGTTTAACGACGAGACCATGATGACCCGCATCGATATGTCAGAGTATCAGGAGAAACATACCGTATCGAGACTCATCGGAGCGCCTCCGGGCTACGTTGGCTATGACGAGGGAGGACAGCTGACAGAGGCTGTCAGGCGGAAGCCTTACTCTGTGGTGCTGTTCGACGAGATAGAGAAGGCTCATCCCGATGTGTTCAACATCTTGCTTCAGGTATTGGATGATGGACGACTGACAGATAACAAGGGACGTACCGCCAACTTCAAGAACACCATCATCATCATGACCTCTAATGCCACGCGTGAGCAGCTGCGAATGACCATGCGTCCGGAATTCCTGAACCGTATCGATGAAATCATCACTTTCCAGCAGCTCACCCGCGAACAGATAGCTGACGTGGTGCGCCTGCAGATCAAGAAAGTACAGGAGATGCTGGAGCCACAAGGGTTCAAGCTCGAAGTGACGCCGCAGGCCATTGCCTATCTGGCACAAGAGGGTTACGACCCGGACTTTGGTGCACGACCCGTAAAACGCGCCATTCAACAGCTGGTACTCAACGACCTCTCGAAGAAGCTCCTTGCCGGAGAAGTGAGCCGCGAGAAACCCATCGTCATCGATGAGTTTGGCGACGGCCTTGTTTTCAGGAATTAAGTGCTACTTCGCTGATACCATATTTTGGTAATTCTAAAAAAGCCGAAAGTTTTTATGCTTTCGGCTTTTTTGATCATATTTGCCATCGACAATTAAGCATACAGAATGGAAGAGCTCATAGAAATGAAGAGCACAGTTTTATTCTGCTGGTTATTCTGGCCACGCTGACTATCTGTACAGACGGGAAGCATGAGACAATGAGGCAGCGGCTTCAGACGCTGAATGCGTGTACAAAGTTACATATTACAATGCCTTGAACCGTGCTGACTTCGTGCTCACCGTCAAGGATCGTGACGAGGCGCAGGCTCATCACCCTTTTTGTAGGGTGAAAGGGCGACAGAAAGGTATCAAGGAATTTTTCTCCTTGCCACTCTCTGTTATTAGCTTACGTTCTCTCTGCCGTTGACATCCCTTGTGAACGGCAGAGAGAACGGGAGTGAACGAGGTTCACTGCCTGAGCGAATAAATCGTAGGGAGGCTTTCACAGAAAAGAGCCGCTTTCCTTGAGGGATAGCGGCTCTTTTGTATCTGAGAATCAAAGGGATATCTCGGTAATTACTGATTGTCCAGTTCCTTCAGGTTCTCGGCAATCATCTCGTCGGTAACCGTATAGTTCTGCAGGTCGCCCTTGATGAACGACTCGTAGCTCGGCATGTCAATGAGACCGTGACCAGAGAGATTGAAGAGGATGACCTTCTCCTCGCCAGACTCTTTACACTTATTAGCTTCGCGGATAGTGGCGGCAATGGCGTGGCAGCTCTCTGGGGCGGGGATGATGCCCTCGGTACGGGCAAAGAGCATTCCTGCCTCAAAGGTCTCAAGCTGAGGAATGTCCACACCATGCATATAGCCGTCCTTGATGAGCTGAGATATGATCATGCCTGCTCCATGATAGCGCAAACCGCCAGCATGGATGTTTGAGGGTCTGAAATTATGACCCAGAGTGTACATGGGCAGCAACGGCGTATAGCCAGCCTCGTCACCAAAGTCATAGCGGAACTGTCCGCGGGTCAGCTTCGGGCAGCTATCTGGCTCAGCAGCTATGAACTCAGTGTTCTTGCCATCCAAAATCTTGTGACGCATGAAGGGGAAGGAGATACCACCGAAGTTTGAACCGCCGCCGAAGCAGCCAATCACGATATCAGGATACTCACCTGCCATCTCCATCTGCTTCTCGGCTTCCAATCCGATGATGGTCTGGTGCAGACCTACATGGTTCAGCACGGAGCCAAGAGTATACTTACAATTGGGAGTCGTGGTAGCCAGCTCTACAGCTTCGGAAATAGCCGTTCCCAATGAACCAGAATGGGTAGGATCCTTCGTAAGAATATCCTTGCCAGCGCGGGTAGACATGGAGGGAGAACCCTCGACAACGGCTCCGAAGGTACGCATAATGCTAGAGCGGTAAGGCTTCTGCTGCATGGTGATTTTCACTTGGTAGACAGCACAGTCCAAACCGTAGATCTTAGCGGCGTAGCTCAATGCAGCACCCCACTGACCAGCTCCCGTCTCGGTGGTGACATTAGTTGTACCTTCCTGCTTGGCGTAATAGCACTGAGGCAGAGCCGAATTAATCTTATGTGAACCAAGGGGGTTGGTGCTTTCATTCTTGAAATAGATATGGGCAGGAGTGCCAAGGGCCTCTTCAAGAGCATAAGCCCGCACCAAGGGCGTTGAACGATAGTACTTGTACTTCTCTAGCACATCCTCGGGGATGTCTATCCACCGATGCTCGGTGTCAAGCTCCTGCACACAGCATTCGCGAGGGAAGATGTGTGCCAAGTCATCAACACCCAAGGGCTGCTTGGTAGCAGGATGGATGGGGGGCATCGGCTTGTTGGGCATGTCTGCCTGGATGTTGTACCACTGTGTAGGAATCTCACTCTCTTGGAGGATGAATTTCTTTTGTTTTGTCATAACTTTTAGTTTTAGAATTGGGGATTCCGTGTGCAAAGGTACGAATAAGATACAATATTTGCAAAAAAAGGAACTGGTTTCTTTGCTTTGCTCTCTACTTTTCGTAATTTTGCGCCTGATTATGATTATTCTTTTGTCTGTATTCCTATATTTTGCTGCATTGTTTACCATCAGCCGATGGACTGGGCGGCGGGCCACGAATGAGACCTTCTTCCGTGCCAACCGCCGTTCACCGTGGTACATGGTAGCCTTCGGCATGGTGGGAGCAAGTATCTCTGGTGTAACATTCGTCAGTGTGCCAGGCATGGTACAGGCTTCGCAGATGACTTATCTGCAGGTTTGCCTCGGTTTCATCGTAGGATATGTCATCGTCGCTTGGGTTCTGCTGCCTCTTTACTACCGGTTGAACCTGACAAGTATTTACGCTTATCTGGGCCGTCGGTTAGGCAGTCGTTCCTACCAGACAGGTGCGTGGTTCTTCCTATTGTCGAAAATGACGGGCTCGGCAGTGAAGTTCTACGTGGTTTGTATGATTTTACAACGCTTCGTCTTTCTGCCTTTAGGCGTGCCATTTGCCGTAAACGCAGGACTGATGGTACTGCTCATCTGGCTTTATACGCGCCAAGGAGGCATCGGCACCCTGGTATTCACCGATACGTTCCAGACGCTTTGTCTATTCACGGCACTTCTCCTTATTATATATAATGTAATAGGAGATATGGGACTGAGCATGGGTCAAGCCGTTCAGATTGTGTCGGACAGTCCTATGAGCCGTGTCTTTATAATGGACGACTGGATGTCGAAGTACAACTTCTGGAAGCAGTTCCTCAGCGGCGTCTTCATCGTCATCGTCATGACGGGACTGGATCAGGACATGATGCAGAAGAACCTGACATGCAAAACACTGCGCGAGGCACAAAAGGACATGTGCTGCTACGGTGTAGCTTTCCTGCCTGCCAACCTTCTGTTCTTGTCTTTGGGTGTGCTGCTTACCATGATTCCCTCGCTATCGGGTATCCGGGGAGACGAGTTGTTGCCCGCCTATGTCTCTTCCAAACTCTTAACTCCGCATTCCTCACTCCTCACTCCCCTACTCTTCATTATCGGCATTGTGGCTGCTTCGTTTTCAAGCGCTGATTCGGCATTGACATCACTCACGACCAGCTATTGTGTGGACATTCGCCAAAAGCCTGGCGATGAACGTTTGCGGAGACGTACTCATATCGTAATGTGCTTGATCTTCATTCTGTTCATCCTGGCTTTCCGTACCCTGAACTCCACATCACTTATCGATGCCATCTACATTCTGGTATCCTACACTTACGGCCCATTGTTGGGTCTGTTCTCTTTTGGACTGTTCACCCGTATGAAACCAAACGACCGATGGGTACCTTATATCTGTGTGGCCTCTCCACTTCTCTGCTATGCAGCAGACACACTGATGCGGCAGTTCGCCGGCTATCAGTTTGGGTACGAACTGCTAATGCTGAACGGCCTTCTTACCTTCACTGGTCTTTGGATAAGTTCTCGATATACTCGCTCGGCTGCATCCCAAATTCCTTCTTGAAACAAGTAGAGAAGTACTTCGGATCGTGGAATCCCACCTTGTATGCCAGGTCTGAAATGCGGATGTCTGGTTGCTGGCGGGCTATGCGCTGGGCCTCCTTCATGCGGATGTCACGAATGAAGTTACTGACGTTCATACCCGTCAGCGAGCGTAGCTTGTTATAAAGGGTTGAAGCACTGGCACCCATGTCACGGGCAAAGGCATCGCGGTCGTAATCGGCATCGCTTAAGTGCTCATGTACACAGTCTAATGCCCGTTTCAAGAACTCCTGATCGGCTGTCGGCTTTACATCTGCCTGTACCTCCACCCGCTGAAGGGTCTCTTCAGAGGTCTGCTCCTTGAACTCACGGCGTATACGCTTACGGTTTTCCACAATATTGGTAATGCGTAGCTCCAGATCGCCAATCTTGAACGGTTTGGTAACAAAGCTGTCGGCTCCCAGGCGCAATGCCTCTTCACGATCCTCTTCCTGCGTCTTAGCGGTGAGCAGAATAATAGGCAAATGGCTGGTATTAGGATTGCTTTTCACCCTGCGTGTCAGCTCATAGCCGTCCATCACAGGCATCATGACATCAGAGATGATCAGATCCAGCTCATTGCTTTCAATCACCTTCAATGCCTCCTCACCGTTTGACGCAGTCTTCACATAATACTTTTGCCTTAGTAACTGCTGCATCAGCATAAGCAACTCCACATTATCCTCCACGACAAGTAACTTGTAACTGTCGTCATCCAGTTCATCCATAGCTACAGGATCAATGTCTTCCTCTTTCCCCTTCATCCGATTGGCTAGATCAAGAATGGCACTGTGGGCCATCGTAATATCTATCTTATGCGACTCATCAATCTGATGAGGAGTGAACGCCTCCTTGTTGATAGGCAAAGTAACAGTAAATGTCGTACCACGTCCCAACTCACTGTCACATACGATTGTACCTCCATGAAGATAGACCAATTCTCGGGTGAGGGCCAGCCCAAGTCCATTACCCATGGTATTCATACGCCGATAGTCACCATCATAGAAACGATGGAACAATCGTTTCTGATTTTCCTCGGAAATACCGATACCATTGTCCATCACCTTGATAATGATATAATCATAGTTTTTGTTGGTATACACCTGAAGAGCCACCTTTCCATGATCTTCTGATGTATATTTGGCAGCATTAGACAATAGGTTGTAAATCACTTTATCCAATTTGTCGGTATCTATCCATCCCATCATGCTCTCTGGTTTGCATTTGACGCTGAACTCCAACCCCCGCTTGACCATGAGCGGTTCCAAGCAGAGAGCAGTACGGCGAATATACTGCATTACGTCACCATGAGCTACAAGCAACTTCAACTCGCCAGCCTGCGATTTGCTGGTTTCCAGTATCTGCTGAAGCAGCCGGACCATACGCTCAATGTTCAGCTGCATCATATCATAGTCACCTCCATACTTCGGTTCCTGATCACGCAGCCGTTCAACAGAAGCAGAGAGAACGGTGAGAGGCGTCAGCAACTCATGAGTAATATTGGTAAAGATGTAACTCATCTGGGCGCGGTTCCTCATCCTGACAGCACGTTGATACAGCCGCCATCCTCCCCATCCGATGGCTGCCAACACAAAAACCGATATGATGGCAATAAGTGTCTGCAAGGTTTCCTGTTTGATTTCTTTTTGCAAAGATAGCAAAAGAACAAGAAATAACATGTTTTTTTGGTGAAAAAAGTATTAAAAGGGGCGAAAAAGGTTTGAAATGCGTGATTTAAGGTGGAAAATGCGCTAATTATCGCATATTCTACCTCAAATAATGATGTTTCGACCTAAGTTCCTTTTTTCTGATGTACCTTTGCAGTGCAAAAAAGAAAACACGAAAGATTATTAATGGTTAAGGTTTATGGTTGATTAATTAAGTTTTTCATAAAGAATAAGCCTCGCTGGGAAGCGAGGCTTTTTTCGTTTTTAAAAATATTTCCTTGAAAAATTTGCACAGTTACGTCTTTTGTTGTATTTTTGCAGTCAACTGAAGCATATATGTCATATTTCCACTCCATCTCCACCGCCATTGCCATGGCTTTGTTGCTTGTCACTACGTCCTGTAATAATGGCAAGCATGCTGAACTGAAGGCGTCAAAAGCCGACAGTCTCCTCTTTGCTGTTGGAGACAAAAAGGATTATGACTATATGCTGTCCATGATTGACAGTCTGGAGGAGACCGGCGACATATCAAACATGACAGCTAACCGCTGGCGGGGTACGGCTTACTACCACCTTCAACGATTGCGTCCGGCAGAATTTTATTATAAAAAGGTAGTGGAAGCACCTATCCGTACAGAACACGACCAGTTGAACTACAACAAGTCAGTAAGGCGTCTGGCCAGCCTGTATGTGCTCAAGGGTGACTACGAGGGAGCATTGCGTGTGGCAATGCCTGCTGTAGCAATCCTACAAGCTACTTCCGACGATACGGAAACCGATATCGGCATGCTATATAATGCCATCGGGTGCTGCCAGTTGAACCTTGGAAGACTGGAGGCGGCAGACAAGAATTTTGACAGAGCCTACCAGCTATTCCGGAAAGTGGCTGGTACCGATAACATCGGAAGAAAGACGGGCAACGGATTTTTGGTTACGGAAAGTACCATAGATGAATTTATCAATGCCAAGATGTATGAGAAATCGCTGACATGGATAGAACGTGCTGAACAGCTGTTGAACAACTATGCGAACCTGCCTAACGCAGACTTATCGGCCGTTAAGGAATATCAGGCACAAATAGATCTAAGGAGGGCTATGGCCTTGCAGGGAATGGGACAAGTACAAGAGGCTGCCAAGGCTTACCGTTCGGCACTCGGCACAAAATACGCAAAATCGCCTGACGGACGCATCCTAGCCACCAACTATCTCATTGCGGCAAAACGGTTCAATGAGGCGGCAGACAATTTCCAAGATCTGAACCAACTGCTCAATGAGGGAAACTTTGACATCTCATTCGACAACATCCAGCACTTCCTCCTGCCAAAATTCAGAGCTAATGCTGGTGCACAGCGTCGAGACTCTGCCATTGCCACTGGGCTGCTGCTGTGCAATGCCATCGACAGCGCCATTATCTATGCCAAGAAAGACGAGACAGCAGAGCTGGCTACTATCTTCGACACTCAGCAAAAAGATGCCGAAATCGTCAGACAACAAAGCAGACTGACACGCTTAACCGCCATTGCCACACTTGTGACACTCATATTGGTCGTCATCTTCTTCACTGTCTATACCCTGCACCGGCAAAAGGCACAACACCATCTGGCCGATGCCCATGCCAAACTGCAGACTGCCTACGACCAGCTGGAGGAGACCACAGCACAGAAGGAACGCATAGAAAGTGAGTTGCGAATTGCCCGCGACATACAAATGTCTATGGTGCCCAACACCTTCCCCGACAAGGAAGGAATTGACCTCTACGCAGCTATGATACCCGCCAAGGAGGTGGGTGGCGACCTCTACGGCTATCTGCTTGAAGACAACCACCTTTACTTCTGCATTGGCGACGTCAGTGGAAAAGGCGTACCTGCCTCATTGTTCATGGCTCAGGTCACAAGGCTCTTCCGTACCCTGGCTGCGCAGATGATGATGCCGGCTGAAATAGCCACACACATGAATGCTGCACTGGCAGAAGATAACGAGCAAGGCATGTTTGTCACCATGTTCATCGGACTGGCTGATATCTCGTCGGGTACCCTTGACTTCTGCAACTGCGGACATAACCCTCCTATCATCGGGAAGAAAGAACCCGGAAAGCCCACCTCTTACCAATTCCACGAAGTCCTCTCTAATGCGCCCATCGGGCTGTGGCCAGGGCTGGAGTTTGAAGGAGAACATATGGACGATATCAGGAATATGCCCCTCATCCTTTATACCGACGGACTGAACGAGGCAGAGGACCACCGGCAGCAACAATTTGGCGACGACCGGCTGCTCAATCTGGTCTCTACCACTATCTTCGATAATGCCCGCCATGCCGTGGAGACACTGGAAGCTGCTGTAGAGCAGCACCGCAAAGGGGCCATCCCCAACGACGACCTCACCATCCTGGGGCTTCTTATCAGTTAAGTGTCTATAATTATTTCACCATCACCTTCTTCCCGTCCATCAGGTAAAGACCCTTACGCAAATGCTGTACGGCTTGCGTCGGGGAAATACTCCTATATATTATGTTGCCACTCAACGAAAACACACTGACAGCGTCGCCATCGCCTGGCGGCACAGCATCCACTTCCGATATGCCTCCGTCGCCGTAATAGCCCTTGACAATGGCTTCCACCAAGTCAGGCTGGTTGAACTCCGGCACTGTACGGTGCACTCCATCTGAAAGCCCCATCCAGTGGAAAGTGGCAATATTGTTGGCCTTGGTCTGCTCCACAAAGTAGCGGGCAAAGCCAAGAAGATTGTTACGATACCTGTCGTAGCCATTGTCAGTACTTGTTCCCCATTCACCTACAATCAACGGAGCCCCCTTAGCTATAAGGTATGTGTTCCATGAACTAATAAGGTTATCTACCTCTGCCTTCACATTGGCTAGATTCTCCACACCAGGATAGGAATGCACCTCGAATATCAGGTGACCTTCTTGGGCATCGCGCGGCAGTTTCATCTCTTTCAGCGGGTCTTTCAGGTGGATGTTCCAATTTCCTCTGCCATCACACGCACCATAGGTGCAAACCACGAGATTTCGGTATCTGTTGTTGCCGCCAGTGGAACGAACAGCATCAACAAAGCTCTGAGCATAACTGTTGATGGCATTGTAGGCCGACTGCGCTATAGCAGCATCATATCCGCCTTTTGCTCCGTACGAAGCAAAACACCAAGAACGCTTGATGTCAAGCATCTCGTTATAGCCCTCGAATATCAGGTGCTCGTCGTAGTCCCTGAACTCCTTGGCTATCTGGGTCCAGACAGCTTCAAAGCGCTCACGCTGTTCGTTGTATACATCATTGTCGGCTATCAGCCAGGCTGTATTTGAGGCTCCAGTGTCGTGATGGACATTGAGGATACAGTACATACCCTGACTGATAACGTAGTCCACAACCTCATGAACCCGTTTCATCCAATTCTCCTGAATCTTCGTACCGATGTCATCTTTTGAAGGCATCCATGGTGTATAAGACCAACCTGCCCTTGGGTCAGTATAGCCCCTGACATCCTTGAACGTAGCCTCCATGTGTGGATACCATGTTACCGGCACACGAATGGCATTGAATCCTGCCTCCTTCATCATCTTAAACAACTCTGGCCGTGTCACCTTCTGCCCCCACATCGTCTCATAGCTGCTCACCGTGCGGTTCTTTTCTGCCTCAAGCCACATGCGCAGTGTGTCGCCAGAATTGCTATCAAGGGTATTGCCAAGGTTCCACCCTATTTTCATATTCTTCACTGCCTCATGGGCTGTCTCAAAATCATTCGCATCTGCCGCCAATACCGGACTGGCATACAATACCACCATAAGTAGCGTAGAAGTCATCCATATTCTCATGTCTCTGAATAGTTATAGTGAATACAATCTGTCGGCAAAGATAGTGCAAAAGATTCAAAACACCAAAGGTTTTCAAAAGAAACAACCTGAATATCTGTTTTAAAAGCTGCTTGCTGGGAAGCAAAGGCCTGTGGAAAGTTGGAAAGCACAGTTCCTCAATAGTACAGATACTTGTTGTTAACTACTTACCGCCTCCTCGACAGCCACCTCCCAGTCCTTTTCCGGGTGTTCGCCACCAACTTAACCTCGCGTCCGCAAACATTTTTCTGATTTTACCTACATAACTACATAAAAAATGACGTATCTTGTTCTATATTAATAGATTATCTTGGTTACTAACCTACATATTAACTACATATAAACTACATATTAACTACATATATCCTACATATATCCTATATATATCCTACATATATCCTATATATATCCTACATATATTTACAAATCTCCTACATATAACTACACATTTCCTACACAGCAACTACATACATCAAGCAGGCTGAAAGCAAATAGTTTAACCCCATTCCGTTCAAATCGTAACAGGCATTCATATTATCTTACCCTTAATACAAGTACTATTTTTTCTAGAGAATTTGATGCTTTGAAGCCTGTTCGGCTATCGAAAGCCCCCTTTGTGTCATGAAAATCTCTAGAGAATTTATTGGTATCTCCTGTCCTGAATAGTTGCGTAGTAGTATCTTTCATTGTGCCAGAGCCCATTAAAACTATTGGAAGTAGCTGTTTTGTCAGGAATTTCATGAATGGAAGTTTCGGCGACAGAAGGAGCGTCTCTCTTCAAGCAGTCTATGACCTAGATTCAAGCAATCATTCAAAACGATCCAAGCAATTGTTAGTGACTACCCAAACAAGAGAAACGTTGTTGGCAAAGAGGGTTTTCACTTCATGATTATTGAGCCTCTAACCCATATTCTGTGGGTGTTCATGCTCTTTGCGTTTAACTCGCGAAACTTCTATCATTCATTTCGTGTGCTTACATGTAGATAACATGTAGTTGATATGTAGTTATATGTAGTTAATATGTAGTTATTATGTAGGTGGAATTGTTGATTAAATTGCTCATTTTCAATATTATAAACACAAACCATGTAGATATGTAGGTGCTTTTGAATTTTTCAATATTAGAGAATAGGCAACGGATGAGCATAGTCATTATTCAGTACGGAGCAAGAGTTCGACTACAAGTTGTGATTTGCTAAAAAATTAGTACTTTTGCACCTGCATAGCCATCATAGCACCAACTCCTTCAGCGAAGCTTGATCTTGTCCCCATCGTTTTTCTGCATTTTGCCGATTCCGTTCACAAGTCTCTTTGTAATTCTTCTGGCAGCGATCTATCTGTCCTGAGCGAGGAGGAACGTGCGGCACTCTTGGCTGAAGTATCAAAATAGGCTATAAGTCGGCGCAATCTGGCAAAAATGTCGAGATTGCGCCAACTTATAAAGCGTTGAACGGAATAAGTGGGCATATTTATGGCATTAGAAATGGAATAAGTTGACATATTTGTGGTGTTAGAAATGGAATAAGTAGGCAAAATTATTGCTAAATATATGGAATAAGTGGATTTTTCCTTTGCTGAATGAAGATTTTATTGTAATTTTGTAGCGTAATTTTAATGAAATTGGTATGCTTGAACGTAAATTCACTTCATTTTTAGAAAGTTTCCTTTTGGAAGAGCCAAATAAAATTCTGCTCGTTAACGGCGCACGACAGATAGGTAAGTCTTACCTTATCCGTTATGTCGGTCAGAAGTTGTTTCGACATTTTGTTGAAATCAACCTCAAAGAAGACATCGAAGGTGATAAGGTTTTCGCAGATGTTCATACAACCACCGACCTTTATATGCGATTGAGCAACTTCTATTCCTCCCCTTTAGGCGACAAAACCGATACGCTGGTCTTTTTGGATGAGATACAAAGCTATCCTCACTTGATGACGATGCTGAAGTTCCTCAACGGAGAGTCGCGCTATCGTTTTATTGCAAGTGGTTCCCAGTTAGGTGTTGCTTTATCGGAAACACCTTCTGTGCCCCTTGGAAGCGTGACTATTGAGCAGATGTATCCTCTTGATTTTGAGGAGTTCCTTTGGGCCACAGGTGTCGGCAAGGAATGGATAGAGAATATACGGGAACACTTCACTCACGAAGAGTCCTTGGATGAGAGTACACATAACATACTATTGAAGCGTTTCCAATACTATCTGCTTGTTGGTGGACTGCCTGAAGCAATCAACAATTATCTGGCTGACCGGAATATGGTTCGTGTCAGGCAGACACATAGGGATATACACAATCTCTATCGCATTGACGCCTCACAATATGATAAGGAACATAAACTTAAGATTCGCAAGATTTACGACCTTATCCCCAGCATCTTGGAAAACAAGAAGAAGCGCGTTGTATATAAAAATATAGAAAACAAGAAAGGAAAAACTTTCTCCGATTATGCCGATGAGTTTGAATATCTAACCGACTCTGGCGTTGCTTTGGAGGTGTCTGCTATCAGCAATCCTCGTTTTCCTCTTGCCGAGTCTGATCAAAAGAAGCTGGTTAAGCTCTATCTCAATGACGTGGGACTGTTGACAAATCTTCTGTATGGATTGAATGTGAATGCTGTTCTGCAAGACATTAGGAGTATCAATCTTGGTACAGTGTATGAGTCCGTGGTTGCTCAGGAACTTGCTGCACATGGCTTCAAATTACATTATTATGATAACAAGAAAAAGGGTGAAGTGGATTTTCTTGTAGATGACTACGATAATTTGACGGTGTTTCCCTTAGAGATAAAATCAGGAAAGGACTATACTGATCATAGTGCACTTACCAAATTCCTAGAAACGCCAGATTACGGAATTAATCATGCAATCGCAATATCTTGTTAAGAATTATGCTGATTCGAAATCTGACCTTTTTGCTGTTTTTATAGAGAAGATGATTTTTTCTTTGAAGAATAAGGGTAGAATGGGCTGTATTACTATGGAGGCTTGGATGTTTTTGTCTTCATATGAAAAGCTCCGCCATAAATTAATTGATAATTATTTCATAGCATCATTGTCACATTTCGGTTGGCATATTATTGGCATTGCATTTGGTACTGCAATGACGATATTTGAAAAGAATAGGTCATTAGGAAGAAAAGGTGAATATTCATATCTTACTATCGATGATATAGATAAAGATAATAATATCCCATTAATATTTCCACTTAAAAATAATGGAAGATACGCAGTTGTTTCACAATATAATTTTGAGAAAATACCAGGTAATCCAATAGGCTATTGGGTAAGTCAAATATTAATTAACGCATTTTCTTCAAGCCCATCTCTTTCAACTGTTGCTAATACGCGTATTGGCCTCGTTTCTGGTGATAACCCACATTATCTTAGGTATTGGAGAGAAGTTTCAACATACTCTCTGAGTTTTTTTAATGAAAAAGGGAGATGGTTCCCGTTATCAAAAGGAGGGGTGTTTCGTAGATGGTATGGTAATAATGAGGTCGTCATAGATTGGCAGGATAATGGATATGAATTGAAAACCCGAATGGCAGATAATGGCAAAAGATTACTTGCTCATAATTTTAATGGTGAATATGCATTAAAAGAAGGAATAACTTTACCTGCTATTTGTTCTGGCATTTTTAGTGCGAGAATACAACCTGAAGGTTTTTTCTTTGATAGTGCTTCAACAAACACTTTTCTAAAAGATAAGAAGGATATTAATTATGTTTTGGGTTTGTTAAATACAATCATAGTAAGGAAAGTTCTTGATATCGTAAATCCAACTTTAAATATCTTGCCTGGATATATTGATTCTATCCCCTTTATTTATTGCGAATCTAAATCCGATATCATTTATAATCTTGTGCATCAAAACATTATTATATCTAAGTTGGACTGGGATGCTCACGAAACCTCATGGGACTTTGAGGAAAATCCATTATTGAAATGTAATGATGTTGAAATAGAAGAAGAGGGCGAAACGGTTCATTTAGGAGTAGCCTCAGGTCCTCTGAAAGTGCAATATGAACATTATAAAGCAGAATGGACTCAGAAGTTTAAACAACTCCATGCTAATGAAGAAGAGCTGAATCGCCAGTTTATAGAGATCTATGGTCTGCAAGACGAACTGACACCAGATGTTCCTCTGGATGAAATCACCATTCTGCAACAAGGCGAGATCTCAATAGAGGATAATCAAATCAAATGGCATGCTGATGTGGTGATGAAGCAACTGATCTCTTACGCCATTGGATGTATGATGGGACGCTATCGCCTAGATAAGAAAGGCCTCTGTATCGCTCATCCAAATCCTGATGAATCAGAATACGCTCCTTATCAGTATCATGGCGAAACCTTTGAGATAGACGAAGATAGTATCATTCCTTTGATGCCAAAAGATTCGCGTTTTGATGATAATGCAGTGAATCGCCTGACAGACTTCATCAAGATTGTGTTTGGCGTAGAAACGCTGACAGACAACATGAACTTCCTTGAAGAAAGCCTGGGCAAATCAGTAGAGCAATACCTGATTAAGGATTTCTGGAAGGATCATAAGAAAATGTACCAGAACCGTCCTATCTATTGGCTGTTCTCATCAAAGAAGGGTGCCTTCCAAGTCATCGCCTACATGCATCGCATGAACAAGTACACAGCAGAGACCATCCGAAACAAGTACCTGCTGCCCCACATTGACTATCTGCGTCAGGAGCTGGCAGGGCTCGACAGTCGTATCACCGCTCTTACACCTCAGGAGCGCAAACTCTATCAGAAGTTGCAGAAAGACTTAGAGGAGTGTATGGAATACCACGATCGTCTGCACTCAGTCGCAGACCAACAAATCGACTTCGATCTCGACGATGGCGTAGTAGTAAACTATGCCAAGTTTGGAGATGTCCTCGCTAAGTTAAAGTAAAAACTATAATATTTCAATAACTAAAAATCGGAAGGATATGAGTATTGTTAGATTCCTGATCAAATTGCTTGCTGGATATGATATCGTGGAAAGTGAAGAAAAGTTGAGATTGTCTTGGAGTAGGGCAATAAAGGATTATGAAGATCAGAAAAGGAATAATGATGTTCAGAAAAGAAATATTGCAGATCTGACGGAAAGGAATAGTAATCTAAAAGAGGCTGCGGAAAGAAATTATGAACAGCTCATGTCCAAGACAAGGGAACTGGATGCTGCTAAAAATGAAATTGAATCAAGAGAAAAGGAATACGAGAGAATCTGCAATTACCTCACTACAAGGCAAGAAGAAATTAATAGATTAGAAAAAGCTGTAGATGAACTGAAGGCTAAAAACAAAAGTAATCAGAGCACTATTATGAATCATGTTAAGAAAATCAATGCCCTTGAAGTAGAAATTAAAAAAAATGGTGAAGATAAAGATGTTTTATCATCTCAATTAGAGACAATACAATATGAAAAAGCAGATTTGTTGAGTGTACAAGATAAATTGAAGAGCAAAATAGCCGCATTGGAACAGGATTTAGAGGGAGCATCGAAAGTTAAACCAGAAGAGATAAGAGAGCTTGAAGCCCAGATTCAGGACAGAGAAGAGACCATTCAAGCTAAGAATAGAGAAATTGAAATTTTGAATCTTCAGAAAGAAGAAGACAAGAAGCGCTTTGATGAAGTATGTAATGAACTTGCTTCTGTAAAAAGTGAAAAAGATGCGTATAATTATCAAATTAATGAATTAAAGAATCAGAATGAGAGCCTTCGTAAGAATGAAGCAACATTAATGCAACAAGTTTCTGAACTTGAAGCTCAATTAGAAAAGATAAAAGAAAAGCAAGGCTCTGCACCTAAAGAACCAGAGTCTAAGTCAGAACCTTGGTATGTACCAGAGCCAGAGCCTGTGCCAGTACAGGAGCCTGTGCCTGTATTGGAACCACATACTGCTCCAGAACCAAAACAGATACCAGAGCCAGAGCCTGTGCCCATACCAGAGCCAGATCAAGATCCAAAACCCGTTGATGGTGAAAAGATTAACAAATCGACTAAGCCTCAAAAAGTAAAGAGGAAGGAGGTTGAGGCTATTGAGATGAGTGATGGTAGTATTGTGGATATGCCCGAGATTACCAATGACTCTAATAGATTGACACAGCGAACTATCGAATATGTGTATGATGAAAATGGAAAGACGGTTTATGCTGATGAATTCTTTGATCGTAGTGCAGAAGAGATAGCTCAGGTCAGCAGAAAAATGTCAGAAGCGGAGAAGATCGGTGCTATTTATTGGACATGTGGCCTCTGCCATCATAGAATTAAAATTGCACATAGGACACACAATGGAAGGGAATCATTGTTCTTTGTTCATGCAAACAGAAATCATTATTGTCCGTGGCTTAAAAAAGCTACAAGTTCAAAAGACGCAATCCTTGAAGAAGAAAATCTCTTGGCTACAGATGAAGTTGTAGTAGAAGAAACAATTGAAGATCGTAAAACAAAGAGCAGAGAACTTAAAGAGAAGATATTTGCTATACTAACTTCTTCTGCTAGTGAAGATATGGGAATTAGTGATGTGCAGATGGATGAAATTATTCGAAGTAATGTACCATATATGAGATGGCGCAGGCCTGATATCTCATTTAGTTACAATGGAAGGAAAATAGTGATTGAACTTCAAAAGAAGAGTCATGGTCTTGATTCAATCGTGGACAGAGACGTATTCTTTAGATTGAATTATATCCAAATTCTCTGGGTATTTGGTAGCTATAGTGACAC